>Ga0214543_1007723_pt1 | contig 18184 bp, 14 predicted proteins | sample CNSS2metaG_FD_160094 | JGI IMG/M metagenome (GOLD analysis project Ga0214543, IMG submission 160094) | Root nodule microbial communities from cowpea collected in UCLA plant growth center, Los Angeles, California, USA - CNSS2 | ecosystem: Host-associated > Plants > Roots > Nodule | place: USA... | reverse complement strand
TTATATTTTAAAAAAAAAATAAAAAGGGGGATATAAAAAAAAAAAAAAAAAAAAAAAAAAAAAAACAAAAGTATAAGGGTGCATGAGTAATGTGTGAGGTGCATGAAGTAAATGAAGTAAATGAAGTAAAAGTGGGGATGCAGCCAATAAAGTATAAAATAAGCCCAAGATAGGAGTAAAGCAAAAATGAGTGGTGGGGTCAGTAAACATGGTGATGTAGGAAGTATTTATTGGAGGTGTGTGTAGTGGAACATGGGTTGCACACAATAACAACAAACAAGTCCAAAACAAAAATGCGGTGTAGTGCTAGCAAATATCACGGGAGCATAGAAAAATACACAACAAACCAACACAGAAGGGTGAGAATATTAAAAGTGGTGGTGCAGGAAGTTCATGGGACCAGATTTAAACCCCAAAATGATTCTAGAAACACATCGTCGTTTCTCATTCTTTCTTCCCTACGTGCACGCTTCTTCAATCGCATCTTGCCCTCCAAACACGAGCCACTCCCTCCAGCCCTAAGGTAACGACATCGTAAGCTTCCCAGTCCGTCAGAGCTACTGACGACGGTGCCAAACGCTACCAGAAGCGTCGTTGGCCTCCGCGGCACTCCAAATGTTCCATTTTCTTCTCGCACAAGCCACACCAGGTCTGGAATCCGCGCTTCCGAGCTTTATTGTCGTGCCTCCAATTGTGATCGGAGCCACCATCACTCAGCTCTTTTGAACATCGACTCGTCGGCTTGTTGGGGTTTTTGTTCTGGTGGTTGGGCGTGATGGTTGTGCAGGGTGTTGAGGAAAGAAATTATGACTCTGAAATTGAATTTGTTATTTGGTGATGGAGGTCCGTTAATGGAAATTTTGGTGTAGGTTCATGATGAAAGTGATAATGGGGGGATCTGTGTTGCGTACAACGGGAATTGGAGGCAAGTGCGGGTGCATAAATTTGATGTGTTGATGTGCCGGGCTGGAAAACGTTGTGGTGAGGGAGTCAAGGGTGACGAGGACAAACAATCCCGTAGGTGCCCCCGGAGGTGTATAGAACACGAAAAGTGTATGATTTTTTGTGTGATTGTTTCCCTGTAGGAATGTGAGTACTGTACGATGATGATGGACACTGTTTTGGTGCTTTGTTTTTTATTGTCCAGGTAGAAGACACGAGTGATAAGGCGACAAGCATGATCATGAGTGCAATGGGTATAAATAATATATGAAGAGCAGGATGAACAATGCTTAACTCTAGACAAACTTCATACATTCATTCCACTCATATGTTCATAATTACCAATATCAAGTAATGTATTAGAAGTTAATAAGTTAAAGGCACTTACCTTGGAGATAAAACTTAATGCTCTAACAACTTCTTTCTTTTCCAGCCACGACACACTTCCTTCTCCTCCTCTTTTACGAAATCTCCCCCTCTGTATGTCTCACTCTCTTATCCTCTGTAATGAATTTTTTTCTTTTTTTCCTTATGAATCCTCACCTTTTTATTATGTAGTTCTCTCCTCTTTGTTATGTTCTCTTTTTCTCTGCCCCTTCCAACCTCGAGATGTGGGATGAGGCTGAGAACAGATGTTGCTTCTTGCTCCTTCAATCATCATGACCATGGCCAGCTAGCTACTACACGTAATTCTCAATACAAAAAACAATCATAGCATAACGTATGCACCTTTGAACATCTTTCAACTAACCAATAGTAAAAAGATATAGGTCTGCTATAAAAAGATATAGGTCTACTGATATCAGAGACCTTACGCTAACCTCTCGTCCTCTTATTTCTCTTTTTTCTTTTTTTTTGTTTGTTGTTTTTTTTCCTTTTGTTTTTTTTTTCTTTTTCTTTTACTAAACTAGAACAAGAGACGTAAAATGAAATGGGGTTATAATAAAAGAAAGAAAAATAGTATAATAATAATAAAATTATAATAAAAATAAAAATAATAAATTGAAAAAGAAAAATAAAGAGAAAAAAAATTAAAAATTAAATTAAATTAAATTAACAAAATAAAATAAAATAAATAAATAATGATAATAATAAAATAAGATAAACATAGATATTTATTCTTTCTCAAACTAAAACATATTTTTTACCTTTTTTATTTTAGTATTTATTTATTTATTTTTTTCAATTGAACTTTAATTAATTTGTTTCTATTATTATTTTTATCAATGTTACTCGGACGAAATTGGGTGTTGACAATGATGCTAATGTTACTTGCACCAAAATGAGAAATGTTGCATTGTCAACTAATATTATTGTATGATTCGATTTATATTGTATTTACTTTTGTGATAGTTGGTATATTTCTTAGTTGGAACGTATTAGGGAGAAGATAATGGGAGACGTTGAAGGCTAGAAGTATGTGTATATGCGTGCCACTTGCATTTACTTTTCAAGCCATTTGGTATTGCATTTGTCACTACTTTTGCAGTTTACTTCTTTTCTAACAACCTTCATTATGGAAGGTACTTGGACTAAATTCTCATTTATTTGTTGACCCAGACGTATATTTTTAAACAATTATGAAAAATTTTGTTCATTGATTTATCTACTAACCATTAAAAAAAAGTGCAGTGTGATAGGAACTTGGAATGGGGTATTATACAGTAATGTATGGACAAGTCAAAGAAAATGAAGAAGAGACAAGTAGTGGCGATAGCTCAGATTCCTTCGTAAGAAGATACCTCTTCTGCAACGAAAGATGGAAGTGTGACCAGAATTTTGAAAGATTGTAGAGACAGAGAAGAAGTCACCTTACGTAAAGAATCTTCCTTAGTATCATATAGTTTCAATTTGATTATGATACAAATGTCTCTCATGCAGTAAATACTTCAATTATAATTAACTCCAATTGTTTGTAAATCATGAAACATGGAAGTAAGACAAAAACAAGGTGGTTGAAACCATTGCATTGTGGCTGTACAAAATATTCGTTTGTGTATACAAATACAGTGCACATGTATATTAGGTGTATGAATTTTGGATAGATGAAATTTGATATTATGACTACATAAAAGAAGACATTAAATTAGGCAAAGACTTTAAAAATCGAGCACACTAAAAGAGTTTGTATCAATAGTAGTTTTGCGTGTACTAATATAATTATGATGGGTCATTTCCACACAAAATTTAAACAAACTTAAAAGTTTTGAATTAAATTAAACTGAGTGATAGGGATACTTGGTTGAACCCAACGGGGATCGTTGTTATCATTAAAAACTTATCAAAATTTTAAGACTTTATGTAGGAAAAGAACACTATACAAATAAACTGCCTTTATATGTACAATTATGTATCTTTTTTGGTGTGAGATTTTGTACAAATAACAGTGCTCATTGAATTCTTTTAGTTAGGAAACCATAAAATGGTTGAACCCAATGGGGTATAGTCGTTTTCATTAAAAATTTAACCTTACGGAAAAAATGAACACTATAAAAATAAATTATCTTTATGTGTACAATTATGTGTCTTTCTCGGGATGAGATTTTGTACATATAACACTACACATTGAATCTTTCATTTAGGAGACCTTTAAATGGTTGAACCCACTAATAGGGTATAGTCATTCTCATTAAAAAGTTTACAAAGTCCTACCATTGAATAAGATAAGAAAAGCATTAAAATGCCTTACGTAGAAAAGAAAACGTTTAAAATAAATTGTCTTTACGTGTACAACTATATGTCTTTCGCGGTGTGATATTTTGTATAAATAACACTACATATTGAATTTTTAATTTTTCAATCAGGACACCACTTAATCTTTGCACCCAATGAGGTATAGACATTGTTGCTAAAAACTTTACCAAAATGAAGTATCAATTCAAATACTGATTGTAGAGGTTAAAAACTTTTATACGAGTATGAAATAAAGAAACACTTATAAATGAAACTGCCTTTACATGTACAATTATGTGTCTTGCTCTTTGTAACATTTTGTATACATTAAAATGTACATTGAATATCAAAGTTTCTTAGATGTGTTAATAATGAGATACTGACCACAATTTTCGCTCTATGAAATTGACAAAATATCATAAAATATCAAAATATAGAAAGTCATTTGGCATGTGTTACTTAAATGGTCGTGCTTAGGTAGTTCACATAACACGGTAAATGGTTATTTCCAATACGCTAATCATTTTCAATAATTGCTTGACCAATTCAACGTTCATTGATACCAGAAAACACACCAATTACTGTTAACACAATAACACAGTAACAACAAACTTAAATGGCTTTCTGTGTACGACTATCTATTTTTTTCTTCATAAGATTTTGTACACATGGTCATGGTCATGGTCATTAAATAAGGCACAACATTTGGCTTTCTACGTACAACTATCTGTTTTTTTTTCTTCCTAAGATTTTGTACACAGTCGTGCCCATTAAATTAGGCACTTAACTTTCTTTTTCTTCATATGATTTTGTTCACATAGTTGTTCTCATTCAATTAGGCACAACATTGGTTACTCCCTAATGTGCTATTAATTATTAATTTAAGGCTATCTTCATATCTCAATGTGATTAATGAACGTAAGTGTCTTTTTGTGTACAAGTATCTGTCTTTTTTTTTTGTAAGATTTTGTACACATGAACATGCTCATTAAATTAAGTAGTTCCCACAAGTTACTCTCATTATACTATTAATTTTCATTAATTGCTTGACTAAGTCTACCACTAACAAACTTATATGCACCTCACTACGCCAAAATCAATATTATATGCACCTCACTATGCCAAAATGCTCAATAGAAAACATTTTTTTTCTAATAGGTAGCATTTTATCAAACAACTATAACAATCAATCAAAAATCTAACCAAATATTTTTTTATTAGCAAAAAAATTTATTAATAATAGAGCACTTGGGTACTTTAACCCTTATACAAGACTATTTACAATATATATATATATATATATATATATATATATATATATATATATATATATATAAAGAAGAACACAACAACAAATCAATCAAAACACCTGAGTTGTTCTTCTAATAAAGTTTCTACGTTTTTCCACTTGTGGTCCCTCTCAATGCAAATACCATATGCCTCCTTCCTTTCCTTGCATCCATTGACGCTTTGTTGTTGTAACTTCATATTAATCGTCTCACTACAACATGTTATTGATATCTTCATTTCAACCTCAATCAGTGTTAATTCACTTATCTATATTCGTGCGCATCTTAAGAATTAAAGTTAAGGAAGGTTGAATTGTCGTAGACACGGTCCTTGCAAGGTAGAAAAACACTTTTCAATTATCTATAGGGTGAATAAATACCCTGGGTTAACTCCAAGAGAAATAACAAACTTAACTCCATTTCTATGTTACTATTTTCTTTAAAAGATACTAGACACTCATACAAAAAATAATAGAGTACAAACTACCTAAAACCATAAAATTTGCATCCAAAAAAACACATAATTTATCTTACACACAATCATGAAGTAGTAACATAATGATAATAAATCTATTCAGAGTATCACATAGAAGCATGCTCTAAATTCATTAATAGGTAAATAAGAAACTTCCTAGACAATAAGCAAAAGGCCAATCTGGCAAGCCTCCAAGCAAACAAATGCCTAAACCAACTCTTCCAAGGTCATTATAGTCCTCTTTAGACAGAAAATTTAATTCACCAACTTCTAGCATTAAATAATGTCGATCAATTGTCCATTAAAAATGTTACTCGCTGTTACTCAAAACCCATTACAATTATGACACAATCAAACCTATAAGCAAGACCTATAGAAGCATGTTGTAGAAGCTAGATAGTACTACTTTCAACACCTCTCCCTATATCAATAGATGGTGTTAGGAAAATTTGTTATGTATCTTACATGTGTTGTAGTGATTGGGACAACACCAGAGGGATCCATAAAAAAATGCTTATCATCTCGAAGATCTGTAGACAAATCATGCACTTTTAGTTGCCAAATCATTCCAACTCTAGATATGAATTGGCAAAAAATGTTAAAAGCAACATTAACCACAGGTAGAAATTTAACTGTGAATCAATATCCAAGCAAGAGTAGAAATTGTGGTGTTTGTTATGTTCCATCAATAAAAAAATTACACAAAACTTTTATGAAAATTGTACTGATTGCCTTTTCTTCAAACAGACCATATCAAATTAGAATTCACACAAAAACATTTCATACTTTAAGTCATTACAAGAATAAAAAAACTAAGAAGCAAATGTCACAAAAAATGCAACAAATTAGAATATACATGATGTGATTGGGTAATAAATAAATTGATACAATGCGTCTTTTGACGTTGAAAAAGGAAAACTATTAGAGCCTTTAAATAAGCAGGAAGTTCTTACAGTAACATATCATATTGGCTAAATAATAGCATATGCCAATCCGTTCAACAAAAGGTGGGGTTAAATGCTTACCTAACTTGGTTCCAATGCAAATTATTGGAACATCAGGGACATAATACCTTAGTTTAGGGATCCCCTAACAAAAGAAATAAAAAGAAAACTTCATTACTTATATTATAATAAGTGCACAAATTGATTTAATGGAAACCATCTTAACTAAATTTTTAACATGGAAGAAAAAAAAAACAAACCTTCTTAGCAATATTTTCATAGCTAGCCTTGCTTATGAGAGAAAAGGCAAGTTAAAAACATCAGCTCCGCGATAGCTCAAGGGTCTTAGTCTATTATAATCCTCTTGACCTAAATCAAACAATATGTTAAATCACAATAAACAAACACTATGCAGAAAACAATACTAAATTCCACATAAACTAAATTAGTAGCAATGTTACCAACAATATCCCATAAACCCAAATTTACGGTGATTCCATCCACAATGACATCATCACCATCAGATATCAGACAACAATAAAAAACCGAATGACAAAAACCCTAAAAATAAACAACCAGCAAAATAGAAATAAAGGGTTCAATGAACGACACAACTACCACACCATGCGATTGATAAGGAAAAGTGAAGAACTTACCTTCACCAAACGAAAAACTTTGACTGTTTTCGGTGGATGAGATTTGAGCGACGATGAAGGACGGAAAAGAAAGGAAAATTGTTGAACATTGAGAGAAAACTTTAGTGCAAATGAATTTCCTTACTTTACTTAGGGTTGGGCGACCACGAATGAGGTAAACAATTTCCTTTGTTTCACATGCACCTCATGACTTCCAGACTCCACCACTAATTCCAATTACCACATCATAGGAGTTCAAAATAATTGAAAATTGAAAAATGTAATGACATATCACGTGAGACTTTAACAGGTAAAATAAAGGTCAAATTTTGAAAGTCATTTTATCATTATCCATATTGAAAATATTAAAAAGCATATTTTTCTTACACGCAACACAAGGTAAATATACAATTAAGGAAAGGTTCACATGAAGGGGTTCCCCATGAAAAGCATATCATTTCCTCTTATTACTAGAAATGAATGATGATCCTTGGTCTCCAAGCTTTGTTGCGTCCTCCTTGTTTTTCGTAATGGTTATAATTTTTTTTTCAAAACCTAACTAAATCGCGAGAATCATAATCATAACAATAAGGACTCACAATTAAAATAAAAGATAAAAATAAAAGGAATAATATCGATAATAGACAAAAAAATGTAATTTAATTAAAAGAAAAACAAATTATATACTCTTTCTCCCGTTTGAAAGAAAATATAATGACAACTTCTCTTTTGAAAATAGTAAAAACAAATACAAAGAGAACTTTAAAAGAAAACTAACATTCTCTCTTAATTTTTTTTCTCAAACACCAAAGCAAAATGAAAGAAAAGGAAAGGACTATGGGATGCGTTCATAAGGAAACACCTGACTCCTTTTATAACATGAAAAGTAAGTCCAAGGTAAGTTTCAACCAATGTGGGACTTCTCAAGGTAAGTTCCTACCAATGTGGGGCTTATCTTCTCACACTCTCCCACTTGAAGAAGATTTTGATTAAATTAATCAAATCTTCACACCATACTTTATTATTTGCCATCATGTTATTAATTCTTCTGATAAGTCGTCGTGGGATCAAACTCGCATAAAGTTGCCAATGCTAACCAACTTTTTCATAACATTTTCTAGGCTTTCATTGGTGTGAATCTTCTGCATATCCACACTCGCCTCCTCAACTACTTCTCGAAAAATGTGATAACGTAGACCTATGTGCTTTGTCCTAGAATGAAAGGCAGGATTCCTTGCAATCTGCAAGGGACTTTGTCCCAATATACAACAAGCTTTTGATGTTTGTACTTGAGTTCCTCCATCAACCTTTGAATCCAAATAACTTCTTTACAAGATTTAGTAGCTGCCACGTACTCAGCTTCTGTATTAGACAAAGTTACAACAACTTGTAACTTGGATAACCAACTTATTGAACCTCCTACAAGTGTAAATATCCTTTTATTAATATCACTTTCAAAATTGGAATCGACACAACCCTTGACAACTAATTTTGATCCTTCAAAACATAACACAACATCTAAGGTTCATTTGGTGTATGTAAGGATCCTCTTAACAATACTCCAATGCTCTCCACCCGGATTTGCCACGAACCTACTAACCAGCTCCACTACTTGTGTAATGTATGGTCTTGTATAAACTATAACATACATAAGGCTATCCATCGCCAATGCATATAATACTCAAGACATCTCCGTACTATCGCTTCACTACTATGACTCATACTTGAGGATAACTTACAATTGATAAGAAATGAGGTAGAAATTGGTTTGCAATATTGCATGTTGAAGCGCCACAAGATTTTAAATAAGTAATTCTTAGTGAATTTGCATCCCTAAAATCTTGTTTATTGGTCCCAAGTCATTCGTATCAAACTCCCTACACAACTTTGCCTTTAATTCTTAGATTCGAGCTTTGTCGAGGCCAACCTCTAATATGTCATCCACATACAACAAAATGATAAAATCATCCTTACCAAACCTATTGTAATAAGTACAATGGTCTAAACATAGTTTGTTGTAACCAAGGCCAATGAGGGAATCTCTTGCACGAACACTTGGGCGTCCACTTTAAATCGTACTTGTTCAACTTGCAAACCAAGTTTTCTTGTTCTTTAAAGCCTTCTGGTTGAAACAACATTTCATCCTTACTAATAATAACCTAATGGGTAGTGGGTGTTAGTATTGAAATGGTGATTTAAGCCAAGAAGGGAGAAAGGGAGGGGGAGGGGTTGAATTGGCTATATAAAACTTTTTTGAAAGCTTAAAACCCTTTTTTATTAAATCAAATAGACCATAAAATTTGAATGTAAGAGTTGCAGGATAGTACACTTTCAATTGGTCAAAAATAAATAGTAGATTAATATGTTCATATACCTATGAATTAGTAGATTAAAATTTCAAGACAATACGCTAAAAGTACTGGGAAATTATGCATAATGAAGATTTCACGAATTTCACTCAAACATTATACTTTCACACACAAGATTTGTTCCAAATAGTATTTCTAACAAGATTGCACTATCAGATTACACAAAAGCGCATTTAAACACAACAAAAAATGATTTGCTTGGTTTTCTTGAGATTTTAAAATAATTGAGATGAAGAAAAGATAATTAGACAATTGTTTTTATACTGGTTCACTCAATCATAAAGCTACATCTAGTTTACAAAGACAATCTGAGTTTGGTTTCACTATTATCAAAAGTTTTACATATCACAAAGAAGATTACACTTTTGAACAATAGAAAACACTAAGATTTTTTACTCACACAAAAAGCTCAACTACAACCCTATAAGAAACACATTTATAGACCTGAAATCACACAAGGAACACAACAAGAGGCACAAGAACTATAAAACCTAATGTTGGTTCTCCCTAGCCAACCATACACGATTTCTTCAAGCTCCAACTAAGCCAAAAAGCCTCCAAGATCAACCAAGATCTTCAATCTTCAATATGCAGCTGTGTGATTCAAAGAGAAAGAGTTTTTCAGTGATGAATGACAGGTTTTCGCACTCAAAATCGTACCTCAACTCTATAAAAGACAACTTATATAGTCTGGTCTTAAGTGAAATCAATCGGTTGATTTGTCAGTATAATCTGTTGATTTCACTTGACTTAAGTGAAATTAGTTTATTGAAAAACAATTCAACTGATTGAATTCATTCATACAAAAAAACTATATACAACAAGGCTTTTAACCTGTTAAAACCCATTTTAATAGATTAAAAAGAACATACTAAGACTAACAAGACATCTAACCTATGTCATATAGCCTACGAATATGGTACAACATGTAACCATCATATTCTAAATATTATTTCCAGATTTAATACAATAGAAACATGATCTTTGAACGAATCTTCATCAATCTTCATCAACCATATGTCATCTTCATGCACTTTGCTTTATCAAATCTTTGCACCAAGCTTGCTTGTGCTAACAGTGGGAGCCCACAAGTGATACCACTTCACATTGTTAGCATAGTTTAAGTACTCAATTCTTTTCCTAGTTTGAAGCTCTACTCATGCTTTAAATTTCTTGAATACTGGAACACATTTGACTTCCTCTTGATAGGGTACACCCATAATCTCCTGGAGTAATCATCAATAGACAAATACTTTACCCCTCTTAGCGATAATTCCATTAATTCCCACACCCGTCGAAGCCCCTGCTTGCTTTAAAATTTCCACCCTATCTACTTTGTTCTTCAAGAATTCAGTTAAGGTTGAGTCTGCCGAATTTGGGCCCATGTTGACCTTCTGTATAAGCACAGTCTTAACCTTTGGTCGGGGTCAACCCGTCTCGACCTTCGACTCGGACGAACCCATCTTGAGCTTTGTTTTGGGTCGATCCATCTCAGCTTTCGACTCTAACTAGCTTGTCTCAACCATCAGCATGAGTCAGCCTGTGTCAACCTTCGACTTGCCTCGACCTTCGACCCAAACACTCTCGATCTTTAGTTGGGGCTGACTTGTCTCGACCTTTGACTCAAGCTAATTGATCTCAACCTTGAGCCCTGACCAGCCCGTCCCGACTTTCAGCTTAGGTCGACCTGTCTTGACCGGGGTCAACCCATCTTGATCTTTGGTCCGGAGAGCCTATTTCAATTTTTTGCCAAGAGAGCCTATATCAATTTTTTGTCAAAAACGACTCTACTTGACCTTTGATCTAGACCAACCCCGACTCAATATATGATTCAAGATGAAGGTATTCTTTTTAAGAGTTCATTAAAGTTATGTAGTGGAGTCAAATCCACATTAGCCTATAGGATATGAGACCTAGAGTTTTTTTATTGGTTCCCAATTTAGGAACTTCCTAAAAGGAGACTTATTCAAGAGTGGACTAAGACTAATCCATAGATTATGAGTGAAATTAATAGTTTTATTCTTTACATCCATAGATCTCACTAAATCAAATCTTTGCCTTCTCCCATTAAGCTTCCTGTTAGAATAATGATCAGGGTCACATTGCTCAGCCTGAAGATCACACAACCAATGATCAATATGTTAAAACTGTTTTTACACATTCTGTTATTACGTGCATCACTTAATCTTTGTATATAAGTTTGTTTCCCTTTTCCTAAAGTGAATCAATAAAGACTCATTTAGTATCTTTCCACACAATCATTTTTCTTTCTCTCTCTTTCCCTTTTTCTCGTGTTTCCTGCTTTCTTTCCCAGGATCGCCGCAAACCCATTTGATTGTTCTTCCGCGCTGCATCAATTTCGTTCTTCATATGGAATACAAGTTTATTAAGATGGTATCAGAGCTCTTCTTTTGAAGAGCTCTGTTGTGCATCTTTGTTTGTTTCTTTCTTTCTTTTTTTCTTCTCGCTTTGTTTCTTTCCTTCGTTTCCTTTTTCTCTGCCATGGTCACAGAAAGTGAATTCAAATCCATAATGCTTGCTAATGATTTCAATGACCCGCATAATTTTCTTTATCTTCATCTCAATGAGAACCCGTCCCTATCTCTTGTGTCACTTGTGTTGGAGTCGCAGAACTACCATTCATGGAGCAAATCTTTCGCCACTACTCTTAGCGCCAAGAACAAGATGCAATTCATTGATGGCTCCGCTCCTGAACCAGAAAAGACAAATCCCACGTACCAGGCTTGGAAGAGATACAACAATATGGTTGTCTCTTGGTTAACACACTTGGTTTCATCTGGCAAAGTATCTTGTGGATTGAAAAATCTGAGGAAATATGGAAGGATCTCAAATCTAGATTTTTTTTCAAGGAAATTTGCTACATATATCTGATTTACAGCTAGAAGCATCTTCCCTTAAGCAAGGAAGTTCCTCTGTCATAGAATATTTCACATGTATTCGCGTTCTTTGGGATAAACTCGATAGTTTTTAGCCTGATCTGATTTGCAATTGCTCTGCGAAGTGTTCTTGTGGTCTCACTAGTTCTTTTCAACAAAGAAAGATTGAGAATCACACTATGCAATTCCTGAGAAGTCTCAATGAGCAGTACAACAACATCACTTCTCATGTCCTTATGATGGATTCAATCTCATCCATCTCAAAAATTTTCTCTTTTGTGGTTAAGTAGGAAAGGCAGATTGGAGGGAATAGTGTCTTGAATGGAACCAAGATCAAGATCAACAACACTATTGTTACTTACAGGTACTGCAAAAAGGCTGGTCATAGTGAATCTGTTTGCTTCAAGAAGCACAACTATCCATGTAATAACAACATTGACAACAAGAATGTCAAGTATAGCAAGAGGGTTTGTTCTTTTTTGTGGTCAGAATGGTCACATGATTGAAAATTGCTACAAGAAGCATGGATTTCCACTAGGTTATAAAACAAATAATAAAGGTGGTAATGTGAATAGTGCAGACACGAATCAAGAAGGAAAGATTGATTCTATTCGAGAGGGTCATGACTTCAAATTATCACAGCAATAGTACCAAGCATTAATGACTCCGCTAAAACAAATAAATGGTAATGGCAGTGAAGTTGTTTCTGCCAATCAGGTTGGTTCCATTGTCTCTTGCAGTGTAGAAAAGGGTAAGAATCTTGTCTCTTTAATTCGTTTTAATTCTCATAATGATTGGATCCTTGACTCAGGGACACGGATCATATATGATGTTCCTTCTCAAACTTAGTTTTTTTAATCGTATTTCTCCTATAAATGTTAATATGCCTGATGGAACCAAAGTCCAAGCAACTCATTCGGGTTCTGTGAAAATTTTTGGAAATTTGTGTATTGGAAATGTCCTCTTTGTTCCCAGTTTCTCATATAATTTGGTGTCTATTTCTAGACTTGTTTCCCATTCCAACTGCATTGTTACTTTCACCACTAGTGAATGTTCTATCTAGGACAAGAAATCCACCAAGAGGATTGGTACATCTAACATTCAGTCAGTCTGTACGTGATCAAGGGTGAAATCCATGCCAGAAAGGGCCTTCTTGCTCAAGTTTGTACTAGTGCTATTAACCATGACATTTGACACATGCGTCTTGGCCACCCGTCACATAAAAGGATAGTTGTTCTTAACAGAAAATTTCCCTTCATTTCTCTTCCTGTAAACTCTGATTGTGATGTATGTCACTTAGCCAAACATCAAAAATTGCCTTTTCCTAATAGTACATCTTATGTTGATTCTATTTTTGATTTAGTACACATGGATATTTGGGGTCCTTGCACTGTTAATTCCATGAATGGTGACAAATATTTCCTTACTATTGTGGATGATCACTCTAGATTTACCTGGTTGTATCTTATGAAAAGCAAAGCTAAAACCCGCATCCATTTAATCAATTTTGTCTCTATGATTCGGTTTCAGAAAACTGTCAAGATAATTAGGACAAATAATGGTTTAGATTTTAATATGATATATTTCTTTAAAACTGAAGGAATCGTCCATCAGACCAGCTGCATTGAAACCCCTGAACAAAATGGTTTGGTTGAAAGGAAACATCAACACATTATGAATGTTACCCGTGCTTTACTATTTCAATCTAACCTCTCTTAAGACTTTTGGAATTTTGCTGTTTTATATGTTGTTGCTTTGAAAAATTATTTGCCTACTCCCTTTCTTAAAAATTCCACTCCTTTTAAGATTCTGTATGGCAATGCTTTTGATATGAACAACTACATGTTTTTGGATGTTTGTGCTATATTTCTTCCATCTCTCCCAACCGAACCAAATTGGATCCCAAGGCTCGGATAGGTGTATTTCTTGTGTTCAAACCAAATGTCAAGGGGTATGTTGTGTATGATTTAAAATCTCATTCCATTCATGTTATGTTATACTCTATGAAAACAAATTTCCTTTTAAAAACATTTCTCATGAAGATTCTATTGACAAAATTACTACACCTGTTCTTGATTATGATTTTGATCTTACTATCCCTAACTGTTTGAGTGATAAAAGTATTTATGAAAATAACGAATTGTAGGATGAGAACACTAGTGACTCTACTAGATTAAATAATGGACTTGATATTGATTTTGGACAAATTGTTGATTCCATATTAGAACAAAATCATCCTTGAAGGTCTACTAGACATAAAATTGCTCCTGCCTATTTGCAAGGTTTCCAAACTTCTTTTGCTACTAAAACTAGAAGGAAATCTAGATATCCTATTGAAGCTCACATTTCTCTTGCAAGGTTATCTCCTTCTTTCAAACAGGTTATTTGTTCCATTGATTCTCATGTTGAACCAGAATCTTATGAAGACACCTCCTGTTATGAACATTGGCAGAAAGCCATGAAAGATGAGTTAATAGCCCTAGAATAGAATGGCACTTGGATAGTGAGCCATTTACCTAAGGGAAACCGTGTTGTTAGATGCAAATGGGTATACAAGATGAAGTATAGGGTTGATGGATCCATAGAATGCTACAAGGTGCTTCTAGTGGCAAAAGGTTACACACAAAAAGAAGGTTTAGATTATCTACAGACCTTTTCACCTGTGGCAAAAATAACAACTATTAGGTTGCTTCTATCCTTAGCTTCCATTCATAATTGGCATTTAAAATAGTTGGATGTAAACAATGCTTTCTTACATGGCAATTTAGAAGAAGTTTACATGCAATTACCACCAGGTTTTATTTGTGATGATAAAAATCGTGTTTGGCACCTACATAAATCTTTGTATGGCCTTAAACAACCTAGTAGACAATGGTATTTCAAGCTTTCAGAATTTCTATGTTCACATGGTTATAATCAATCCTTTGCTGACCATTCCTTATATCTCAAATTTATTAATTCACACATCATTGCCCTTCTTATATATGTTGATGATGTAATATTGGTTGGAGATGATATTGCTAAAATCAATTCAATTACTAATCTTCTTGATCATGCTTTTAAGATTAAAAATATGGGAAACTTGACATATTTTCTTGGCTTTGAAGTTGCAAGAAGTAGCAAAGGAATACAACTGTGTCAACAAAAGTACATTACTGATATTTTGAATGAAGCCGGGATGCTTGGTTCTGCCCCTATATCAACACCCATGAATTTCTCTAGACACAAAAACAAAGAAATAGGGGAAATTCTCTTTGATCCAGCACCCTTTCGAAGGTTGATAGGTCGTCTAATCTACCTCACTCATACAAGGCTAGATGTCACTTTTGTTGTGCATCATTTAAGTCAATTCATTGTTGCACCTACCAGTCTACACCATCGAGCTTCCATGTGGATTCTTTGTTATCTAAAACAACAAAGATAGGGGATTTTCTTTGACTCCACCAGCAACCTACAATTAAAGGCCTTTTGTGATTCAGATTGGGCTAGATGCCCCAACACCAGAAGATATGTTACTGGTTATATCATTTATATTGGTAAGTCTCCCATTTGTTGGAAATCTAAAAAGCAACAAACTGTTTCAAGAAGTTCCTTTGAGGCTGAATACTGTGCCATTGCCTCCACAACGTGTGAAATCCAATGGCTCCACCACCTTATGCATGATCTTAAAATTAATCACCAGCAACCTTCCCTCTTGTACTGTGATAGTCTCTCAGCCATACAGATCGCATCAAATTAGGTCTTTCACGAAAGAACCAAGCATATAGAGATAGATTGCCATTTAATTGGAGAAAAGGTCAAACAAGGTCTCATCAAGCTTCTTCACATCAGCATCCATCACCAACAAGCTGATATTCTAACCAAGGCTCTTATATCCAAGCTAGGCCTGCTTTATATCTATGCCCAGCTTGAGGGGGCTGTCAGAATAAGGATCAGGATCACATTGCTCATCCTGAAGATCATACAACCAATGATCAATCCGTTAAAACCGTTTTTACATATTATGTTATTACATGCATCACTTAGTCTCTGTATATAAGTTTGTTTCCCTTTCCTAAAGTGAATCAATAAAGACTCATTTAGTATCTTTTCACACAATCAGTTTTGCTTCTCTCTCTTTTCCTCTTTCTCGTGTTTCCTGCTTTCTTTCCCATAATTGTTGCAAACCCGTTTGATTGTTCTTTCGCTTTCTATCAGTGCATCAATTTCATTCTTCATATAGAATACAGGTTTATTAAGACTTCCTATATGTGAAAACCTAGCACCCTTCCCAACTTTGAATTATTTTCCACATGTCATATTCATGGTGGGAAATGGGAGAAAAAAGTATGTAGAGTCGTTGTTTGTCCTACCTAGGTTGCTCTCGTAGTGGCGTTGAGACTTTCTCCAACGGTCGTGCTATTACATATTCAATTATATTCAAAAGAAAAGTATTTTACTCACACTCTTTCAACGATACTCTTCGCTTCTTCTTTTATATATTTATCACACCAAATTGAAGATGTCAAGTGCATACTTTCAATTTTTGGAGACCATTGTTATGCAGGAAGTTTGTGAGATTGTAGGGAAGTTTTGAAAAAGTGAAAATAGTCAATTAAAGTTATAGATTTCGGAATTGAAATTAAGATAACCGAATTTAAAATGGTTAAAATGATAACTTCTTATGCCCTAGTCTCTTTCAACGATTATGAGAAACGCGGATTTAGAAAAAAAAAAAAACTATAATAAAAAAAAAAAACCAAAATTTTCATGTAGATGACGAATAAAATAATAATAATCAATATAATTAAGACATTATCATTATATATAAATATTTTACTATACTTCTCTAAATATAATCAGTTACATCTTTGAATTTAATTTATTATATTTAAATAAACATAATAAAATATTGACTTTAAAATTATAATATAATAAATAATTCAAATAAATATTATAAAGTAAATAAAAAAATTTCGGTTTTAATAGTTTATAAAATATTTTTGCAAAAAATTAATTGAAATAAATTAAATAATTAATTAAATTAAAAACAATAAAAGAATAGACAAAGTAAAACTAATTAATTTAAGTTCAAGTAATTTATTTTAATATATTCTTATTGTGAAATATAATCTTTTACTCATCCGAATTTTAGAATAATTTTACATTTTAATTTAAATTTGATTTTAACTACAATTGTATTTTTTTAATTATTTTTAATTTAAATTATTTTTAAAAGATAGTTTTGTAAATTATTTTTTAAATATATTAATATACAACTAAATCCATTCTACTACTTCAATTAAATCTTCCAAAAATTTACTCTCACTTTTCTCATATTTCCCTTCTTTTCCACGTGGTTGCATTAAGAATAAGTAATTGCAAGATGCATCGTGACTGTTAGAATATTTAGTATACAGACACGTATTAAATGCAAGTTTAATATTTTAGGTACAGTTTTCTAGGAAATTTTACTATAGGTATAGTGCTGTAAACAGAGGTCTTCTACGTAGTAATTGGAACATATTAAAAATAAAGAGAAATTAGTAAGAATTTGTAAAGAAAGAAGCACTAGCAAGTAAATAAATTGTGAAAGGTGTTTTCACAATATCGAAGAAACATCATTGATGTATTCTGTTTTTCATTATTATCATGCTAAAACTTTTAGTGCTATTATTTTATATTTTTGCTTACTTCCTAATATAAGTTTACACCGAGGAAATTATGATGAAATTTCCAACAGCGGCGTCAACTAGTATGGTTTGGATTGCCTTTCATTAAGAGAATAATATTCAAATAATACCCTTATTTAAAAAAAAGTATTATATTTTGAGAAAAAGATGGAAAAAAGTTATTTAAGAAAAGACTTAGTATTTACGTGTATTTATTATGGATACACTTTTCTTTTGAAAATCTTAACAATGAAACATCACAACTTATAAATAGTCGTAGTGTTTTATGTTAAACTTATAAAATTATTA
>Ga0214543_1007722_pt1 | contig 18186 bp, 9 predicted proteins | sample CNSS2metaG_FD_160094 | JGI IMG/M metagenome (GOLD analysis project Ga0214543, IMG submission 160094) | Root nodule microbial communities from cowpea collected in UCLA plant growth center, Los Angeles, California, USA - CNSS2 | ecosystem: Host-associated > Plants > Roots > Nodule | place: USA... | reverse complement strand
AAAAATATTAAAAAATAATAGAAATATTCAAATGTTAGACATAATTTTTTTTTTAATTGACATACATCATTTTAACATAATTACATAAAGATTATGATAAGATAAAAAATATATTGGAGATGCGAATGAGTTTCATGACAAACCAAATATTTAGAAGAAATAAAAAATAAAAAGAATATATAGGGTTACTTAATTAATTATGAATATTTTAATAATTTAAACGATGATGGAAATATGGCGGGGACGAGTATTATGGCGGGGATATATTCATCTCCATCCCCATACTCATACCCAATTGAAAAAATCGGGTTCCCCATACCCATACCCATACTCAGTCAATGCGGGGATTCCCGTCAAAACGGAGACGGATTCGGACAATACCCACGGGAACGGGTTTATTTGCCATCTCTAAATATCACATCAGGTAAAAAAATTAAAATTTTTAATTTTTAAAAGGTATAAAATTTAAAGCTAGTGCAATATTGCTTCGCTTTAAAAGCCACACAACCTAATTAATAATTTTTATTTTTCAAACCAGCTTGACCAACATTATGCAATTAGGTAGATTCCTCCATTTTCTTATATTGATATTCATTATTACACCGACAAAGGTCTCAGATTTGCTTTGCAATAATGAGTACTCATACTCTCACCATGCCACTGCCAACCCATTAACTTCACACACCTTCTGCCTCATTCGCATGGCAATACTACAATCATGGCGCGTGGCACCTTCCACAATAGTTTCCTTCTTTCTCTCTCTTCTTATTTTACTCTCTGAAATTTCCTAACCCAACTTCCTCTATTAGCCGTTGAGAGTGTTTCAGTTTGGATTTACCCTCCATTTTCACAACATTCTCTGTTCAACTCTGTTCTCTCATTACTGTTTTTAAATACTATTTGTTGTTCAGTGCCCCCCATTTAAAGTTTTGGCCTTTGTCCCTTATGACGATCCATTGATCAAATTGATGCATCTCTTTCTCTCTCTACATCAAGTTACTATGTTTCTTCTTCTCTCACTATGGTGGACTCTCCCTCATTCTCTTCCAATTGTTCCACCACCAACAATTAGGTACCTTGGTCACACTGTACACTTTATCTGTTCGATTTCGATCACCATTTTCAGTTTTTATTTTTTTTCATGGTCTTATTCTTCCTCAATTACTCCTCACTGGAAAACAAAAAACAGAAGTCAAAATCACTTCTTTCTTTCTTTTTCTGATTACCGTCTTTAAAGAAAAAAATATCACATAAGGGCATAAAGTTTTCCTTTTCAATCATGGTAAAAAAAAAAATCTTCTTTCTGGCTCTTTGAGATCGTGGGGGGAAACATTTTTTTTTTATAATTTTTATTGATTTTGCTTACCTCAGATGAAAAAAAAAAATGAAAACGTTAGTTTTTAGCTGTTTACTCTCTGTCTCTGATTGTGATCTGTATGTAGATACCATAATAACCTTTCCTTTTTGTATTTTTATTATTTTTTGCTTTTCTGTGTGAAGAGTAGTGAGAGATGAAGCATTATAGTTTTTGTTATGAGAAAATGTATTGTGGGGCTTCAAAGAAGTGATAGTGATTTGGTGGCAAGAAATGGAGCAACCGCGGCGGTGGCACGACGTGTTCTGGCTAGGAACCTTTGTTATCCATTTGGTTGGTTTGGGTTTGGTTCTCGGGGTTTTAGGCCTAAACAGGTTCAAGCAAAAGAACAGGCTTGACATTGATAAGTACACCTACCGGTTTATGGAAAATGAAGCTGGTTTGACAGAGGATTACTGGCCGCTTTATGCGGTGGCAGGAGGCATTGGAACCGCACTTGGATGGAGTTGGTTGTTGCTGTTAGGCTCACGCGCTACCCAGATGATGAAGGTGTCTGTGCACATCCTCACCACTTACCTTGCAGTAATCAGTGTTTTGTGTTTCTGGGCTGAACAGTTTTTCTGGGGTGTTGCCTTTGCTATTGGGGCAACCTTGCAGTTCTTGTATGTGATTTCTGTCATAGACAGGTATGGTGTTGATGAATGTATTCTGTGTTTGAATTGTTGCTGTTTTTCCTCAATCTTTGTTACTGCCTTTTCTCTAAAACCTTCATGCTTTTCTCTTCTCCAGACTACCATTTACAATGTTGGTTCTGCAAAAGGCTGTGAAGATGGTATGGAATCTTCCTGAAGTTATGAGAGTGGCATATGCATTTATGCTTGTTGTACTTTTATGGATGGCTTTATGGTCATTTGGAGCTGCTGGTGTTGTGGCTTCAAGCATAGGTGATGGTGGACGCTGGTGGCTTCTTGTGGTGAGGTGGCAAGTTTTGTTCACACTTGTTAGAACTGGTTATTTTGTTGCAGCAGATTGTATAATCTGATAAACTGATATTACTGTGATAATTCATGAATGCAGGTCCTCTCTGTAAGCTTATTTTGGACAGGAGCTGTGTTGTGCAATACTGTGCATGTCATAGTGTCTGGGACTGTGGTTCGTGTTACTATCCATGGTGGTAGAGAGGCTGAGTCTAATCCTGCTAACTCCTTAATGAAATCTTTACAGTATGCTTTAACAACATCTTTTGGCAGCATTTGTTATGGATCATTATTCACAGCAGCTATTAGGACACTGCGATGGGAGGTATTAGCTATTAGCTACCATTTACTTTCTGTGAATTATCTTAAATTCATTTCCTTTGTGTTTATGGAGGAGGTTATTTATTTAGTACTTTTAATTCATCAAAATTTTTGATGACTTCCAGATAAGAGGAATCCGGTCAAAGATTGGCAACAATGAGTGTTTGCTTTGCTGTGTTGATTTCCTCTTCCATCTTGTGGAGACTCTTGTCCGATTCTTTAACAAGTATGCATATGTTCAGGTTGACTTCTGTGTCTATATCAGCAATCATTCACTGTGTATGATGTATTTTGTGTCATCTGTGAGAACTGAAATTCTAAGAGAGAGATATTACTGATTTTCAACTAATTTAACTACATGTTACTATATTGAGGCTAAAAGTGAAAATACAATGACAGTTTTACTTAAGGCCATTAGAATTAGAAGACCTTCCAAAAGAGACCTATAAAAATAGTTTATAGTTTTGGCTTATTATGGTAAGCTTCTTGATATTACTTATCAAAATAAACTCATTCTAGCTTAATTCCACAAGTTTGATGGGTATATTTTTGATATGGGTTATTTTTGGGTAAATTTTTACATGAAGACTTACGGAGAAGAATATAAGATTGTCAAATAAATATTTTGTTTTGTTTTTCATAAGTTGAAATCTACTTGTGCATCTCAGCTTGTGAAGTTAAATAAAAGAGCTTTATTAAAGTTAAATGATTTTAACTTTTCTGAGGAACTCAAATGATTTTACTTTCTTATTTTCCTCCTATAAATGCTTATAGAGAAGATTATCTAAAACATATTTATCAAGTATATGAGTTTTATTAACTAAGCTAGTTTTGCAGAGACCCCAAATATCTTAAACTTGAAATCTTTATGGTTTATGGTTTATGGTTATGTACTGTGCAGATTGCAGTTTATGGTAAAAGCTTTAATCGATCTGCTAGAGATGCATGGGAGTTATTCCAGTCAACTGGAGTTGAAGCTATTGTGGCGTATGATTGTTCAGGTGCTGTGTTGCTAATGGGGACCATATTTGGGGGCCTGATAACTGGAACTTGCTCTGGTGTTTGGGCCTGGATGAAATGGACTGACAGGGCTTTTATGATTGGGTTGACATCTATGCTCATGGGGATGGTATTGGTAAGTTTGTTTAAAGTTTTGGGCTGTTATAGAAATTTCTGTCATCAAAAGCACCAAATATTTGTTTTAGTAAACAAAGTTGTAATCTTTGCTAGCATTTTGCAAAGATTAAACTACAGAGATTTATTTAAGGGCTATAATTCAATGCAATCTATATAAATGACAAAACTTAGTGTAATGCATGCCTTGCTCATCATCATTTATGATTATATGTTTGCTTGTTTGTTCGTTGTGGATTTTTGTATTTGCTAAAACATTGTGCTAGTGAGTATCTGTATGCATTCATTGTGAAACTCTGCATTAGCTCAGCAGAAATTTCTTGTTTTGAGAAAACCTGTTGTGAAATCTGATTTTTGCATTGGAATGAGTGGAACGTTTGGTTCAGGATCTCACATCAACTAAAGATATAGCCAAACATAAATACGGTGCAAATATCACCTCTATTCAATTTCGTTAGGTTGAGTTACATTTAAAATCCACTTTCTAAAGTGGCATAATAGCTTATCAAAGTTTATCTTAGCTTGGTTTGTTGGGTATATTGTAGTATCAGGTATAAGCATATCACATGTTATCTTAACTAAGTTTGTTGAGTCTATTGTAGTAGTACAGGTGTTGAATTGCACTATTTTTACACTTGAAATCTCAAATCTGGGGTGAAAATTCCATGTGTGGAAGTTGATTTTTTGTGAACCAATTAAAAATTGGTTAATAATAACGGCATGGTTGTAAGAATTTTTAGATTATTAAGATATATTACTGGTGGAAGGATCTGTGCACTATTATCAAATCATCAATTGACATATAATTGAAAATTTTGAAGTTTTGACCTACAGTTATTTGTTTGTATGTAGTATGATGCGTGCATGTTTCATGAAATACATGTATTTTCAGGTTGGAATAGCTATGGTGGTGGTGGAAAGTGCTGTTACATCCATATACATATGCTATGCAGAAGATCCCTTATTGATTCAGAGATGGGACACTGAATTTTTCAACCACATGTCTGAGACACTGCACCAACGACTTCAACATAGAAGTTCACGTGCCAGGGAAGTTTTAACCCACAATCAGCTTGATTCACGTATAGGAGAACTCTCTTCTATTTGAGGAATCTTTTGATGTTACACTACAATGTCAAATCCTTTAGTTTCATTTTGTGACTATAGGGTAACAGGGTAACTTCACATTACAAGTTTGAGTATGCAAGTTCCATGCTCCTTTTGTTGCCTCAAGCAAAAGCAAAAACTGTTCTTGGTTATTGGCAGCATAAATGAATACTTAATGTGCTCTACAAAATGTACAGTTACTTGCCAAAGGAGATGATTTCATTTTAGAGACAGTTTTAAAATTTCAACATGATTATTACATTTTAAACAGTGAATCTTCAACCTCTTAAGATACAAAAACAATATTTTTGAGGCTCAAGTGTTGGTGCTGGTAATTGTAGAGGTTTTACATTACATGCATACTATTTTAATTCTATATAAGAGAATATTGTTCTATAATGTGGCTTCCAAATTTGGAACCATTTTAACAAGTAAAAAAGCAATTAAGAGATGTTGTAAACAGTTTTATATTGTCATTATAAACCACCTAAATTTTGTATGGAAATTTGTTGAAATATTTTAATAGTTATATTAATGATGTGATTAATTGGCCATGTAATATTATTTTAACTAATATTTATAATTAGATGTAATAATTAAATTTTAAAGAAAAAATAGGAAGAATCTAATCTTTAGATCATAACTACAAGGATGAAAACTTACTCTTTATACCTACAATGTTATTTTTCAGTTTGATTTAAATTACATATAATAGGTCATACAAAAGGAGATTTTATATATTTGAGACTTAAATAGTTTTAGCAATATTATGATTACATATGTCATGGAAACCAGATCGATGGTGGTTAAATCGATTAAAAAAACTGTTTCAACAATAAAAAATTAATAAACAACACTTTTAACTCTTCATATAGAAGAATCAGCCTAAAGTATTTCAATATTCATGTTCATCTTTGATATCAAGAAGCATATTGTTTCTTCATGCATGATCATCTATACGTGTGTTCGTAATGTGAAAATGTCACCAAAATCTGTTGCAAGCTTTATCTAATTTTATAATTGAATTAAATATAATTCTAGTTTCCAAATTATTATCATAAATTATTTTATTTTTAAACTAAATTATATATTAATTTATTTTTAAATTTTATAAAAGTAATATAATATGTCATCTCGGTAAAAAAATGTTTCTCCTTGTTATAAATGAAGTTGACAATAATCTAATATAAATTCATATGTTTTGAATAATCTATGATATAACCTTTATATGTTTTGAGAAAAATGTATTATATGATTTTTCAAAAGGAAGTTATACATTGATCTATAATATGAACTCCATATGTTATTTGTTAATAAAATATATTATTTTCATAGAATGTAAGAATAAAGTAGATATATAATTTAATTAATAGATAAAACACAAATTTTAAAACAATTTAAAAATAAAAAATATATTTAATTGTGTATTTTTTTACAATTACAAAACCATATAAATAGGATGAATGCGTTGCAATTACTATATTTGAGAGAATTTGTATCGAGAAGGCCTTGGCAGCAGTGACTTACATCTTCATTGAAAGAGTCATTCTATACTTGTTTATGGAGGATTAGGATTCGATTTTTGCATAGTATCTTTAGATGAATCAAATCTACTTGTGGTGGACTCGTTTAAACAATTAATAGAAAGCGAATAATTTATATCATGTGTTAGTTCATTGTTTTATTAATTTTTTAATTTATTTTATTTTTCTTAATTTAAAAAAAAGTAATATGTTAAGCTAGTATTCTGTCACGTGACAATAATGTCATGTGTCAGGGTGACTGACACATGTCACTCTCAATGTCACTTTTATATTCAATTTATTTTCTATCTTCGTTATTTTTATGCAATTCAATCCCAATTTTTTTTAAATGAAGTAATTTTGTTGCTTCCAAAAATTGAAGTTAAATTTAATTTTTTTATAAATGTTATAATGATATTTTTATTAAAATTCAATTTTTATTAAATATTTCTAATTTAGGGCTAGAGTTGATTCAAAACTAGAATGAAAATTTTGAAGGAAGAACTAACACTATTGGTTTAAAAATTTAAGAGGTTAAAAATCACATAAAGTATTTAATACTTTATGTGATTTTTAGGTCAAAAATCAATTAAATAATTTAACCTAAAAACCAATATAACATTTATATAAAAATTAAATTTGGTCTCAATTTGAAAAAGGACAAAATTACTCCATTTTAAAAAAATAGGACTGAAATAAATAAAAATAACGAATATAGAGATCAAATTGAATATAATACACTGACACATAGTACTAACACTAATACATGTCACTAACCTTGACACATACATTGCTATTACCACGTGGCACAATGTTAGCTTGAGACACGGACATTTTTTTAATTAAGAAAATAAAAAAATAATTAAAAAAATCACGAACTGACACATGACATACATTGTTCAATATTCATTAATTATTTAAACGATATTAGAAAAAATGACTAAATTGACAAAATTAACGAAATTTGGGACCTTATTAAAAAAATAATATATTAGGACTGAATATACAAAATGGAATGAAAATATGGACTAAATTAGTATTTAACCTTTGAATTTAAAAGCGTTTAAGTGATGAATGCATTCATTGTCAAGACAAATTTCACAATCAATTCACTTATATTGTGGGTCAAAGCCACAAAAATCCTTAATTCATTGGATTCTTGCCTTATATTAATTGTTATCAACAAATCATACATTTCATTTCATAGATAATCTTTTTGGTATTTTTTGTTGTTAAGGATGGGCTAATGGAAGAGTTAAAATAAAAGCAAAGTGTAGAATGGTAGATAAAGAAAAGGATGATGGGGAAGGGTTTTCAAGAATGTAAATTGCGGAAAAGTAAATTATCAATGAGAGTAGTGACCCAAATTGCTACAATCAACATTGATTTTGCCATGTATTCATGTTTGTGGCGTTCTTAGTATGGTTGAAATTGTATCCATAATTTTTCACATCTTTTTTACATTTGATCTAACTATTTGTAAAAGAAAAATACATGTAACCTCCCTTTCTAACTAGCTTTAGTCTCAATTTTGATCTTCCTTCTCTCTATGCTTCGATCCATCAACTTTTTATGTCTTATGCTTTGATCAATTTTCCTTTCCAATTCTACTTGTGCTGACACATCCCATTTTCCACATTTTTGTTTGTTAATGCGCTTGTCACATCTTTCGTTTCAATTGCCTCTCGACGTCCTCAATAAATGCCCCACAAGAGAATATTGATTTATTCTTCCCTCAAAGAAGTATTCTTTTCATACTTGATTGGAATCTTTAACTCCAAGACATTCCATCTTCTTTGCGTTGCACACTTTCACATTGATTGTAAGAAACATCACCTATCTCTTTACAACTTTTGCATTTAATGCAATGTCCACGCCCAACTGTCGTTACTAAAGTATTAATATATTACCCCTTAATGGCCCCAACCCATTTGCACTTCATTTTGTAACGCTTTTTCAAACTTTATTTTATAATTTATCGAGTTCTTCTTTTGTTCCTCTTTACGCGCCTATCTTTGTACTTTTATTTTTTTTGTTCTCTTCCCTTCATTGTACTTGTTTTCATCCTTAAACCCAAATCATTCCCTTTTACCTTTTATGTTGCTCCAATGGCTTTTTCCTCACAAAATGTCTCTCTTTTACCACCCTCCTCGACTAGCATAGTAGAGCTTGATGAACACCTATTTGCACTTGTTCTCTACTTGAAGGAAGAATCCAAGAAGGCCCAAGAGACCCAAGTATTAATCCCTTACATTATAGGCGATGTAACATATGCTTTTAGAACCTACCCCCTCATCCCCCTAATCCCTTACACATGGATTTATCTCAAAATGCAAGTAAGATCTACTGTTTAGGTCCTTTTTCCCCTAAACCTAATTACTTGAAATGGTTAGCAAGGGTTGGTGCCTCCTACATGACTCGTTGGAAACGATTGGCATTTGTCCAAACACAATCTTTCCTACCTTAATTTTTACATGTTCAGTGTTGTCGTTCACCTTTGAAACAAAAAGCTCAATGCTCTCGAGCTACCTTACAAGCCCTCTACTCCCACCTTACTCGACTTGTTGTCATCATGGGTCTAAAACTAAAACCTTTTAGTCGCACCTACCACATTGTTGCTCTTCCTCATGATACTACCCTTCAATCCCAGATTCAATGGGACAAGAAAGCTTATGGGGATTTCTTGGCTGCACATTTCGTCTATGACCCTTTGATTCTTGTTAGCTCCAAAGAACACTTAATGTTTCTTGTGAATTGGTTATGCACCCAAGTCTTTTTATCTCTCTGGATTCAAATTTCTCCTCATTTCTTTAATTTAGCCTACCTCCTCCATATAAGGTCCCCTTTGATCTGTTTGGCCAAATTGTAGTTGTATAGTTATTGTAGAGCATATATGTTTTTTATTCATTTAGAACTCAAAACTAACAAGGTTTCAGGTTTTGTGAAACCAAACGCTAACATCATCAATGTATTAGCATATGCATAACCCACAAAAATAAAAACAAAGGTAGTCTTAGGGGAATATATGAGGCTTTGCTAACATGGTATTAAAACGATCTACAATAGTTATTAAATTTACATCCAAGAGAGATGAACAAAAGAGCATCAACAAATCATCGATATCAAACAATGTCTTTAAAACAAAAGGAATAAAAAGTTATCTATAGAATGTTTTGAGTAAGAAAAATACAATCGTATTGCTAACCTCCGCGACTCCGAATAGCCTTGCTCCCTCACCAAATCCGTCGTAGTGACAGCTACAGGAAGGGTGGAGGGACGAAAGGAGTGGTGAGGACAGTGGGGGTAGGGGACAACACCACTTGTCAAGATATGGCAACATCGCTTGTCACATAAAGAAAAAGTAATGTTATGATTTGAATGCCTCATCACTATTAGAAAATGATTACTCAAATAATACTAATAATAATAAAAATATGAGATAACATAATAATTATTAGAGCAATAATAATAATAATGATATATATATATATATATAACAATGAATATTAATCAGAGATCAACAATTATAATAACAATAATAAATAAAAAGTAAACAAGGAAAGGAGTAGAAATATCCTGGGTTGAGGCACGCATAGCGCTATCCTTAGAGAGAAAATGCCCCTACTGCACAGGGCTAAACAAATATACCAATACACAATCATATGTGTTTCTTATAATATGTGTTTCTCTCCCAAGATACAATAACCCGTCAGATCGATCGAGTGCAACGAAGGATCTCTGAACCTTAACACCATTGTCTTAAAGATAATATAGAAAATAAAAGAAGAACACTTTTTAGAGAACTCTAGTGTTTATTGTTTCTGTTGTTGTTGTGTTGTCTCTTTCCCCGTGCACCTAGGTGGTATTTATAGGTAGCAAAAGGAGACAAAGGAGTAAATAGTAATAAGAATATAGCCGTTAGCTATAAAACACATTAACCCATAAATTAAAGGTATATAAAATCATGAGTAACAGTAGAATTTTTATTTTAATTATTTATTTTTTAAATTATATTAAAATATTTCCAACAATCCCCTATATAATTTAAAAAAAAAACAAAAATATATTATCTTTTAAAACAAAATATTGTAGTTCAGTGTAAGGAACCTTTTGGCTTGACCCTTACACCTAGTGCTTATAAACTTCCACTCGAAAAAATGCAGAGACTTAATTACCTTGAGATACATCCCCTGTGACCGGGTTTTAGTAAATAACACATACAATATCGGTGTTCATTATAGGTTCTAATCAGTAGGTGCACGTTACGACCTTGTGCGTGTATCTTGTTTCATGAGTGTCACTTAGAGACTTGCCCATGTCTCATAATGGCGGCCCCACCATCACACTCATTAGGTAAACCCTCAAATGGTGGTTTGTGACTCACCCCTACAATTAATTGTCATTGGATTTATTAAGAGGTATTTTATAAAATAATGCACATGCCTCAACCATTGGGTTTATTAAGAGATATTTTATAAAATAAGCATAATAATGCACATACCTCAACCTTATTATTGTCACAATTTATAGTACACCTCACCATAGGAATAAAACATAAAATTTAATCAAATTATTTGGTGTACTTTAGTTAACAACAACTTCGTTGTTACCCATTGAACTACATTCCATGGGATTGCCATTCATGTGGAGATGGGTGTCCATTGTTGTAACTAATTTATGGGCTATAATCTCATTCCCCTCGACGACTCAAATTCTTGTTGTTGATGCATCAATCCTTTGATAAGCAGATCTGCAATATTTCTTTTTTACCTGACAAAGTCAAGAGAGATAACCATGAGTAATTAAGTTTCTAATACATTTGTCTCTCATTCTTATATGTCAATTTTTCATAAACATTTTTACTAAAAACTTTAAAATATAATAATTTAATTGTCAGGATGCATCGGAAAAAGGATTAATTTATGCTTGTATAGTAGATCATGACAACAACTTTTTAACATATTTCCATGATAGGACACCTTCATCCAAGGTTAAAATTTAACAATTTTAACTATAACCATAACCAATAATTGATATTGTGCCACTAGAATCAATATCCAATTGACATTAAAATATCATTCAATCATCTCAAGAAATTGGACATATTGTCATAACTAGAAAAAATAAAAATAATATTACACTAGATGGCAAAATAGTGAGGTATATATTTATTTACTTTATAATATATAATCAAGATTTTTTTTATTAACAGGTATGTTAACCATTGCAAGACACCCCCACACTTTGAAATATTTTAAATGTAGTTCTTTTTTCATTAATAACTCATAACAAGTTTTATCACTATTTTGTGTTCAAAATATGGTAAGCTGAATATAAAGTTTCATCCCATATGATTTTATAGGCAAAGACAAGCTAGACTTGTAGAATAACATTTACCATATTAGAACATTTTTTGTTTCTTTCTTTCACTGCACCATTATATTAACACCATACACTATATAAAGATGTTACTTAATGAATAATACCATGAGTCTCACACAAAAAACACTCATTTATAAAGATATGTATCATCACTTCTCTATTTAATTAATTTTGTACCTGAAAATTTTATAATTTGAATGGTCTCTAACCAAAATTTCTCAACAATTATAATAATAGCATGTCATAAATCACAACTTAACATTTTGTAATAATAAAAGAAAACTTATAAATATTTTATTACAAGATAAAAGGTACTTAACTCAAATAAATAATCACAAATATATCATTTACCAACCAAAACACATGTCTATAAATAATAATCTTATTGAACTCAAGAAACACTTCATAACTATGTTGAGCAGCAAGGAAGTTTCTAAATTCAGAAACATGAAACACATTTAAAAAAAAAATCTAGAAGACAAGTTTGATTTTTACTTTATCCTTTCAATTTATCATATGAAGATTTCTTCTTTTATCAGCATTTACATGATCTTAAACATGATATCAATTAAAATAATTCATTTTAATTTCATGTCATAAACAATAATTTTGAATTCATAAATTTGATAAATATTATATTTATTATCAATCATTTCTTTTCACATAAATATCAAGCTAATTTTGTTTTCCTTTGCAAATGCAAAGTTTAGTCCAAGTGTTTTCCATAATTAGTATTAATATGACAAATTAGTATTATTAGTATTATTAGTCTAAGTAGTTTTAATATGACAAATTATTTCATAATTATTTTCATACAAAACACTTAAAATATATACATGATATAGAACATCTTTATCAATGGTAAGAATACAAAATATTAAAGCATAAATTAATATAACAACAAAACATTAGCTATAGACATCACAAAAAATTATTCAATGAGTGGAAATTTCATTTATCCATAATTTCATTTATTGTTACCAATAGAAATAGAAACAATTATACATATATATTTTTAGACTTAGTTGAAACTGATTTAATTATAATCATAAGAAACACATTAGTTCATAAAAATGTGTTTACAATCTTCAGCTCTATATTGTTTTAGAAAAGAATGCAGACGAGTAATCAAAAATAGAAATAACAAGATAAGCTTTTCTCTCTAAGAATGTTAGAAAATGATTACTCAAATAATACTAATAATAATAAAAATATGAGATAACATAATAATAATTATTAGAACAATAATAATGATATATATATATATATATATATATATATATATATATATATTAATCATAGATCAACGATTATAATAACAATAATAAATAAAAAATAAACAAGGAAAGGAGTAAAAATATCCTGGGTTGAGGTATGCATAGCGCTATCCTTAGAGAGAAAACGCCCCTACTGCACAGGGCTAAACAAATATATCAATACACAATCATATGTGTATCTTATCATATGTGTTTCTCTCCCAAGATACAACAACCCGTCAGATCGATCGAGTACAGCGAAGGATATCTGAACCTTATAAACACCCACTGTCTTAAAGATAATATAGAAAAGAAAAGAAGAAAAGAAGAACACTTTTTATAGAACTCTAGTGTTTATTGTTTCTGTTGTTGTTGTGTTGTCTCTTTCCCTGTGCATCTAGGTGGTATTTATAGGCAGCAAAAGGAGACAAAGGAGTAAATAGTAATAAGAATATAGCCATTAGCCATAAAACACATTAACCCATAAATTAAAGGTATATAAAATCATGAGTAACAGTAGAATTTTTATTTTAATTATTTATTTTTTAAATTATATTAAAATATTTCCAACAACCACTACCCTAACTCGCCTTTTATAGGGGAAACCCTTAGCAGAAATCCAATTTTATTTTCTTCTAGATGCAAGGGAAAATTCACAAAGAAAACCGCGTTGAGATATAGCTATATATTAATGGGACAAATTCAAATAATACACATATTTTTAACAACTAAATATTTAAGGAATTTGTTTATAATCTTCTTAATTACTTAATTATTTACTAAATTTCACATTTCCTATCATAATCCCTAAATTATTGCCTTTTCATTTTTAAAATTCCTCATTTGTGCCCAAACAATACTCTCAGCTCGCCCAACTTCCACTCTTTGCAACTCATTTTGTCCAATGAGACCTCAACCTCGCCCAACGCCTTCCTTTGCAACTTCTCTCACTGAACCAGTGTGAACCTCGCGTAACAAAAACTTAAAACTTGAGCTTTTCGGAATTTAATACCATTAGCGCCCAACAGTATCTGAAACAATAAAGACCCTGATGCTTATTGGATTTTATATCATTTGGTGGGAAACACCAAGGTGGTCGAGCCTAATGATGCTACGCAATGTCATTATTTATTGACTTCCATGTGATTAGGAATGAAAAAAATATTCATGTCCGTGGATATCTACAGATAAAATCTGCGATGGATAGTTGGTACCCAGAGGTATTTATTACACGCGAGTAGCGGGTATTTTAATATCAATTTATAAACAGGTTAGGTACGAGTATTATACTATTTGTACACACGAATAATCGTTACTTGTAAAAGATTAAAATTAAAATTTAATTCATGTTTTTAAGTTAAATTTAATTTAATTAAAAGTTAATTTATATTTTATTAGATTAAATTTAATAAAAATTAAAATTTAATTTATATTTAATTTAATGTTTTTAAATTTTATTTAAATTTTATTTTAAAAATTTAAAAATTTATTTTCGAAATATTTACGGGCATCCACAGGTACCCAAGAGTTTTAAAATACATGCGAGTATTTTTTAAAATACATGCGTGTCAAGTTGTGGTTAGACATTATCCTTATCTGATCCAATTAGTTGTCTTCCCTACATGTGATTTATTATATCTACATTATCCTTAAAATATTTGTTTAATCTTGTTTATTTATTTTCTTAATTGTTATAATTTCCTAGTATCTTAAGGCCACTAATTCAAAGAATATTGTGATTGTTCTATACTCTCAGAATATTGAGAATGTACTTCACAATATTAATATGTTTGATATAACTTAATCAATTGATTAAAAGATAGATATAGTTTGTTTATCAAACGAACTAATATAAAATCACTCTCTCCATTTGCTTCGCTTGATATGTTTGCACTAGAAGTAAAGGAGACACATTGTATAAACACCCCATAACAAAAGATTCATTTTAAACAAGTAAACAAGAAAAATAGTAAAGTTAGATATGATTACTATCATTAGACGAAAATATCAATAATTAATAGTTTTGAATTCTTACTATGTTACTCCTATTAAAAAAAAAACTTAGTAAATATAAGACATATGATGTAATCAGAATTTTAAAATTGATTGGTTATTGAATTGGCGAAGGACACTACTTCAAGATATTTCAACATTATTTTACACTATCATTTTTTTTTTTTCAATTTAACCCACCTGTTTTGATCAGGTTATCAAAATAGCTATTTAGTGTTGAAAAACAGGTAATACAAACTTGTTTTAGCTTGATCAATGAAAAATGACATGAAAGTCTTTAGCTCTCACAGAATTGACCCAATAAAGAGCTGATCTACTAAAAAAGTATTTGTTTTATAAAATTAATGATTTAACAAAAGAACAAAAATAACTTAATTTATATTTCACTTAAACATTACTTTTAAATTAGTGTTAGAAAAATCAAGTACATAAAAATAAATTAACAACAATAACATATATTTCTTTGAAGAAAAAACAAATCTCAGATAAAGTATATTTATATTTTTTGAAATAAAGAAAAGAGTAAAACTCTGTAGCCTCTAGCCAAAGATGGTGGATTGCGTTGATCACGAATAGGCAGGGAAAGGAAACAAAAGAATTGGAATGCGTAATGCGAATAGAGACAAAGAAAAGACAGAGATGAGAGTAGGAATGTGTCATAACGCATTCCAATTTGGGCCTCACCTAGTCTACGTTCTACGCAGGCTTAGCTTCCAACACTCATCCACTGTTTTCTTCTCTGTTCTGTTTTCCTCTGTATTACTCTGTTTCTGACACACACTCTGCAACTACACTCTGTTTTTCTTCAAAGAAAGAGCACCCCAAATACACACTTCTCCGAGAAAGAAAGAAAGAGGTTCCTTTCAAGCAAAACTTTTCGTGGCTCACCCGTTGGCCTATTCTCCAACTTCATGCATGCTACCCATACCTTCTTTTTTGCATCCGCTCCCTCTAATGTGACTCGATGGTCACGAGGAATGAACCAAACAAAACGGTCATGTGCACAAGTTTTAATAAAACTGGACCCGACCCACAAGGCTACGTTGGACTTGTTTTTTTTTTTTTTTTTTTACCATATTATTAAATTATCCTCTGTTGAAAAAAGGTCTGCGCTTCGCTTCTGTTTGATCGGTTTCGAATCTAATATGACAAATTGATTACCATATCAATTTAATATTTCAAAACTCATATATGGTTATTTGATTTATTGGATTAGTTAAATATAGTTAGTTAAGTTGTAGGTTAATTCGGGTGAGTGCTTCAGATGATGGCTTGAAATTACCATTTTGTTTTTCAACATTTACTCTTATTTTGAGCAAATAAAATAAATAATGAATTTTTAATAAAAAAATTGTCATATGTGATTTTAGTAATGATTGTTAGACGTGTGAGAGATTACAGCAGATTTGAAGTTTTATTGATTTTAGCTCTGCAATGCATAGGTTAAAGAAATGGTTTGGCCGGTAGTTATTTAAAAAATTCATGCACATACTGTTTCAGATTTATTGGTGTTTAAGTTTTTTTAATATAAATACCAGGTAGAGAAGGTTTTGGTTTTAAAGAAATTATTTAGCATTTCCGGGAGACTAATTAGTAAATATTGATGGAGCAATGGGTAGATATTTTGAACTAGTTGTATATTGTATATGCTCATATTTTTAGAAGAATAATGTCAGCACGTTTTTTGTGTTTTGTAAGGGTTTATGCTGATTTTATGTGAGTAATTTATGTTTGGAACATGTTTGGAGTGTGAGAATTAGGAGGGTTTGGTTAAAATGTAATTCATCTTTTGTCAAGTTTTTTTAATAATTGTGTCGTAGCATTTTATGAAAATATGGTGTGGATATTTACATATTAGTAGAAAAATTCATATTTTTTCATGAAAGAAATAATTGTGTATAAGTTAGTTAAATTGGGGTTGAAAAATAGTGATTGATACAAGATTTTATGTTTTATTTATATGTATTAGTTTGGATTTTTTCTTTCATAATAGATACATATGCTTGTGTTCAGTAAAGTGTAGTTTTTTTTTTTTGTAACAATATGATACAATATACAATTGAAATGTCAACTCACAGTGTTAAAATATAAATTATATTAGAAGAAAAATCATCTATATAAATAACTTTGCTATATTGGCTTCTTGATACGTCTTCTACTTTTTCTAAGACCACAACTTCTTAAAATGACCTAGAAAGCAAAATAATATTGAGGTGTAATGAAATTTGCTACTATCATGATAATATGTTGATAGCAACTCAATTAGTATACAATTTGTCTTGTACGCAGTGGCGGAACTTGCTCGATATTTATGGAGTGCCAAAATATACTTAAAATTTATATATTTAATTTATATATTTAATTATGGATCCGTAAGATTATTTAACTTAATAATAATTGAATCAATACTAAAATTTTTAGTTATATTTTGTTTTTAATGTAAATAATCATATCGTCAGCAAAAAAATTCATCTTCTGTTTTATTTTGCAGTCTTATTTTGATAATTTTCATTGTAGAAAATTATCTTTCTGATATAGTTGTAGAAATAAGAAGAATTAAAATAAGATGAGACGGATTAAAAAATCAATTAAGTAGATGTAATTGACTTTTTATTTTTGTCAAAGATTGATTTTTTCTATTTTCTTCCTCACAGTAGCTTCCATTTTATCACTTTTAAATAATTAATTTATTCTTTTATTTCTTCATCAATATACTTATGTTTTAAAAAAATACTAAAGGATAATTTATCATAATCTAAATAAAAATTGTGATATGTAATTAATAAAAGAAAAATATATGATAATCAAGTCACAATTAAAAACCAGTTATTAAAAAACACTTAGTGCATTGTTTTTTCTTCGATATTTATAAAAATGAATATACCAAATGCTCGTGAGATAACAAATAATATTAATTATTAAACTAATATTTCACTATCAATTGAGAAAAAAAGAATTACTTTTCTCTTCAATAATAGAAGAAAGCATACAAAAATGAGAGCACAAAATAATGAATTTGTGTTCAACTTTCTTTTTTTTCTTCATAAACAAAAGAAAACAAAACAAGTAAAAGTCTAAAGTGGATACAATATGTGAGAAACTCAAAAAACAGTGAGAGAGAAAATAAAAAATATCTTAATAAATTTATTTATTTTTTA
>Ga0214543_1007721_pt1 | contig 18187 bp, 8 predicted proteins | sample CNSS2metaG_FD_160094 | JGI IMG/M metagenome (GOLD analysis project Ga0214543, IMG submission 160094) | Root nodule microbial communities from cowpea collected in UCLA plant growth center, Los Angeles, California, USA - CNSS2 | ecosystem: Host-associated > Plants > Roots > Nodule | place: USA... | reverse complement strand
AATATTTCAATTAAATAGTTCATATATATATATATATATATATATATATATATATAATTATTGATTTAACTACTAACATTTTTATGCCTTTTTCTTAATCTGTAGATGAGAACACCACATCTATAAATTGAAGTTCTTGCAAAATTATACACAAATAAATGAGGTCGTGAGGCATGGTTATATGAAACTTGAGGTAAGTTTTCTTGTCATTTATTTTCTAGATTTTTCTCTCACATTAGTATGGAGATGACATGGTATCAAGTGAGTTCGTGTTTTGGTTTGAGTGTTACATGTTTGTTACATGTTTGACAAAGTAGCAATTTGTTACTTAGATTTTCTTGGTGGCTTGTCAATATTTTCTAGATGATTCTGAACCATGTGAGAGAAAGATTGTAGTTCATGTTTACAAGGAGTGTTTTGTCGCTTCTTGTAATAGAAATGCCAAGTGAATTCTCAACAAGCATGGACAACACAAGGAGCCATTAAGCTTGAGGGACCCTTGGCCTCCAATTAATTATATTATTTCTCTTTGGCCTCTAAACAATATTATTTACTGAATATGCTGAATTCAAGTATTTACGTTTTGCTTTAAAAAAAATTGGAGATGCTCTTGTTAGTAAGAAGTCTCTGACATTATATATACATATGGCTTGTTCAACCTATTTCTACTTTAGATAGGAAAGGAGAATTCATTATTCTCCTTTGTTATGCATATATCTTTTACAATGAGCATCAGACACAAGACAAGACGACTAATTTCAGTTAATGTTCAACAAAACACAACTATATTTAATATAAAATAATTATTATCTTGCTTGAATATTGAAAATCCTACAAGTTAGTTTCTGATTTTCTTGCACTCTACCATGTGGCCTTAGCAACTTTTACATGTGACAAGGTTCTAGATGTTGCTGAAGCTTCTGAAAAACAAACTCTTTCTGCCACTTCCAAAGCTACATCAAGAGTGGTTTCTAACAGGTAAATATAGCCTTACAAATTTTTCTCACACATGTTTTCAAATTCAGTTTTATTACTTATTTTAAGTTTAAGCAATCTAGTTACTATCTTTATACAAAATTGTTAAACTTAGATATATAACTTTTACCAGAATAATGCACTCTAACCTGTTTAGAAAATACTTCAAATAAAAGTAGATTAATTGTTATACTTATGAAATGATATTTAAGTAATATGCATATGCTTTTTTTTTTCTAAAGTTGAATTTGATAGATAAGATTTGGTTGGTTTGGGGAAAGTTCAAGGGAAGCTACTGAACATGTATTTGCGACTACTGGACATGCTACAAACACTGCTTGGAATGTCTTTAAGATACAAAAGCTTTAACTCCAACTTCTTCAGCAATCGACCTTGTATGAATTATGATTGATTGTATGAATCATTCATAAATTACTCACTGCATAACTCATAATCTAGTTGTCAATGAAAACAAATTGTTATTCAATGATTTGTAAGTTTATCTATAAACGTTTTCTAAATATTACATCTCTTGTAGTGAACATGGTTAAATTGTTATATAGATGTAAATATACTATAGTTAAAAAATTTCCTTACAGTTTTAATATATAAAATAAAATAATGAAGATGCATGTGTGAGTGTGAAGGGGAAAATGTGAGAAGAGAAAAATATGCACTACATAGTAGTCACAGTTTCGACTATTTTTTTAGCATATTCTTGAGGTAAGCCTACTTGCTTTGGGTAGAAAATGTAGAGTACAAGTCAAGGGAGAGTAATTTACTACCACAAAATTTCAATTAGTTAAGACACATTACATTCTGAGGAACTTCTATTGTTTTCTTTCTTAATGTGTATAATAACAGGAATTTGGTTTACCTTGTAACTTGTTGCCATTTTCTGGAATATTGTAGGTATTCAAACATCCAGTGATGCAAACACTTTGCCATCTCTGTTAAAATACCTGAATTCACCAACAAGAACAAAATAGTGGTCCTCCAACATTCTGTAAAATTTGAAAAGGAGATTGAGTGTGGTGGAGGTTACATCAAGCTTCTCTATGGATTTGTTAATCAAAAGAAGTTTGGTGGGGATACACCTTATATGTATGTTCCTTATTCCATGTTTTCTACTTTGTTTTTATTCTTGGTTTATGTATGCTAATGATTGGACCTTTTTACGTAGAACACTCAACATCAGTATTTCATACTTTAATATTTTGATAATATTTTGTTTTTGTTTATTTTTATACCTAAAACTTTTTGCTATAGTTTTCAAAATATAGCATTGTTGAAGCTAGATTGACAGTGATATCAAATTTGCATATTCAGGTTTAAGATGACATCATTGCTTTTACTGGATCGGGATTGAATTAAAACAATCTAATCTTTCATGAAAAAGCATATCATTGTACAGTCTAAACAATTTGGTGAGCTGAAAGATCAAGTAACAATGGAGCAGATTTTACAGGTTGTTTTTATGGATTCAGAGCCTAGTAGCCATGTAAGTGCTGAAATATAAGTTTTTCACTTCTATTTTGTGGCTATATTCTCTTACTACATTAGTACTTAAAAGTACAATTAAATGTTAATAAAATATTCCAAACACATTTTCTCGGTCTAATTTATCTAAAAAGGGAGGAAACTAAAGGGACTCGTTGTTTTGTTTGAGTAAGGGGAAATGAGTAAATTTATTGTTTTATGGTATCAAAGGAGTTCTTTCCCAATCACAATAAATTTGAGTGATTCCACTATTAAATATGTATTAGTTGGTAAAAGTACACTAGATTTTTTTTGGCAAGCCAATCATTAAGGGAGAAGTTCCTAGACATTTTTTTTAAGTCTACACATGTTAATTGACCTCAAATTTGTATTGATTCTTTGTACTTATACACACACACACACACACACTTACACTCATCTCTACGAGACAATTTTAGATTAAAGTTTATTAAAATTTGATATTGCAGCCCTAATACCTCACATGTTGGACTTGGATAGACCTTTAGTTTTTTCATGTGAAGTGATTTTTGCCTCAACCAATGGTTTCTCTGATTCAAATCTACTTGGGCACAGAGCACATGGTAATGGTTAGTATGCTCTCCATTGTGAGCAGGTTTGGGGTCGTATACTTTTAGTTGTGTTGTAGAAAAAAGCAAGTGCTTCACCATAAGGAACTAATGAGACAACTATTATACTCTTACTGATTTGTCCTGTATTTTAAATCTTCTAGGAAGTTGCTATTAAAAGAATTACAGCTACAAAAACTAAATAATTTATGCCAAAGATAAAAGTTTTGTGCAAGGTTCATCATGCTAATTTGGTAATGCTTTCTTATTGTTCGCAATAGATTAGTTTTCAGAATAAATTCCTTGCAGTAATTCAACAGCTTGAGTCCAATTTCTTATTAATTTTGTTAAGGTAGAATTGGTTAGCCATGCAACTAGTCATGATGATTTTTTCCTTATTTATGAATATGCTCATAAGGTTTCACTCAGCAGTCATTTGCATGATACTCAAAATAAGGGTAAGATCGCTCCAGCTGCTAATTTACTTTAAAACAACTTGATTTTTACTGCAGAAATACTTGAATATAATCAGTAGTATTGATAAAATCTTCCTATTCAAAGATGAGAAGGTTTGAATTGGCATTTTGTCGTCTTGCCTGAACATAATGAATATATGGTTCAAGACCATTTTTCTATTTTGTCTTGCCTGAACTCTCAATTAAGTTTTTTCTAATTCTAAGCTTTAGTCATTTTGAACAGAAACTTGAATATGACTGGCTTGTCAACCTGTTGTTGGAAACGAAGAAAACTCTGACAAAGTATCTTTCAAATTCAAGCTTCACTTTAAATAACTATTTTTTCCTTGTTTTGTGATATAATTATGTGTTATGTGTATCGAGAGTGGTGTCACGAGAGCACGACATATAACATGATCATGATCTACATTTATTGAATATTAAATAAAAATTCATTTGATTTATAGTAATTTAATCTAATTGGATGCCGTAAGGAATGAGACATAAAAATATTGAGTGATTACTTTCAAAATTTAGATTGGTTTCCTTCGTGTGTAGTAGATCTAGTGGATTAATATATTTGATATGATGGCCTTTTAGGTTGTTGTTCGAAGGATTCTCAGTGGAAGAAGTAATAGACCATACCAAGCAGGATTTCCATGTGTTCCTCGATTTAACAAGGTGAGAAGCACCAATATAAAGATTTAACAGGGTTAGAAGCACAAGTTCAAATAAGTGATGGTTGCATCATAAATTTGTTAAAACATTTGGTTTGGTTCTTAATGTAAGCTGACAGATAACTATAATGTATAATTTCCTTTCATGTTTTTTACTACTTGTCACTTGTTTTCAATTCTTTAGGTTAGTGTACAAATATTTGGAGTACAATAACATTGTATGCTTTATCCAAAACAATGAGCCAATATGCATACTATATGCAAAGAATATTGTAGAAAAGAGAAAAAAATATCAGGACAATTTTGAACTTGTTTGATATTAAAATTGTAAAATTTGTTCTTTGGTCCTTTTATAAACATTATATTTACAAATTATAAATATAAAAAATCTTAAATTTTTCCTTTTATAATTTTTCTTTTATTTCAAGATTTATGTATTATTAAAAAATTCAAAACAAACAAATATGTAGTAGCAGATGTTTTTAAAAACCCTAGGCAGTAGTAGAGGTTTTAAAAAACCTCAGGCAGTAGCGGGGTTTTGAAAACCTTAGGCAGTAGCGGGGTTTTGAAAACCTTAAGCAATAGCGGGGTTTTGAAAACCTTAAGCAATAGCGGGGGTTTTGAAAACCTCAGGCAATAGCGGGGGTTTTGAAAACCCCAGGCAGTAGTGGGGGTTTTGAAAACTCCAGGTAAGTTGCACTTTTCTAGGGGTTGTTAAAAATCCTTGGTAATCTGTTAACCATGTTGGTTCTTCTAGGGGAATTACAAACCCCTGGTAAAGCCATTGGTAGGGGTTAAAATCCCCAGAAATGCCAAATATAACCCCTACTAAAAATAATTATTTTTGTAGTGTATATATCTTTGAATACATTTAAGACTACACTTTTATAAATGTGATTTAAAAGAAGGCTTAATACCAAATTTGGTCCTCTAATTTTATTCGAATTTTTAATAAGACCCCTAATTTTTCATTTGTTCAATTTAGTCCTCCAATTTTTTAAAAATGTTCAATTTAGTCATTTCCGTTAAATTGACGTTAACGTCGTGTCCGTACAGTGCCACGTACCATGTTATTGTCACGTGATAGTGCTTGTTTTTAATTTTGTCCCCTTATTTATAATTTTATCCAATTTGGTCCTCTTTTTTATTAAAATAAGTTAATTTGGTTCCTTTCAAATTTGAGACCAAATTATTAATTAAATTTAATTACACCTTATATATACATTTATATATACATGTTAATTTTTTTTTAATTTATATATCAAATCACTCCATCTAAATATTCAAATTATTTTATTTTTACATTTTACGTGAAAATAATCTCTATTTAAACTTATAATATTTTAAAAAATTTAAATATGTAAATATAAAGTGACACTTGTAACATTAAAAATATTTGTCACATCGAACATTTAAAAATTACAAGTGTCACTTTATATTTACATTTTTAATATTTTAAAAAAATTATAAGTTTAAATAGGAATTTGTTTATGTAAAAATTTTAAAAAAATAATTTGAATATTTAGGTAGAAAATTTGATATATAAATGTTTAAAAAATGTTTTAACATGTTTATATAAGTTGTAATTAAGTTTAATTACTAATTTAGTCTCAAATTGGAGAATGACTAAATTGCTTCATTTTAAAAAGAGAGAGGACTAAATTGGATCAAAATTTTAAATAAGGGGACTAAATTTAGAACAAACACTATCATATGACAATAACATGACACGTGGCACGTACGGACACAACGTTAACATCAATGTAATGGAAAGGACTAAATTGAACATTTTAAAGAAATTAGAGGACTAAATTGAACAAATGAAAAATTAAAGATCTTTTTAAATTGGGGACCAAATTTGGTATTAAGCCTTTAAAAGAATAAGCAACACAAAAATAATTGTTGCATTAAGGGGTTGTACTAGAAGAAGAGGATGCTAAAGCCTCTAAATTTGAAGATAAAGTTCTTTGATATAGAGATTAACTCTAGGATTTAAGTCGTGGAAGAACATGATCGAGAGAAAAAATGAGCCAAAAACAAAGTTCTTTTTTATTTATTTTTTTGCATTTTAAATTCATTTTTTAGAATAGTTTGTTTGATACATAGTTTGCATATTTTTAGGAGTTACTTTTGGAACATGGTTGGACTCGTATTTGACAGAAAAAGAATTGATCACACTATTTTGAAATCTATTTTTGTGAAAATTAGGGGTGCATGGAAGGAAAGATTGAAAAACCATTAGTGCTTAACAAGAACTTGACACAATGCAAGACAATTCATGGCTAGGAGTTAGCATAGAGAAGTGAACTTGCCTTATAAGATGAGTGAGCCAAATACTTCATGGGAGATTGAGAGAAGCACCTAAGTAATTGAGCCACTAGTTTTGTGTTGAAATTTTTTGTCTTTTAAACATGATTGGCATAGAAATGATTTGTGCAACTTCTTAGTGAGTCATATTGCAAAATCTAGAGCCAAACATCCACCCTACATGATTTTGAATGAAAATACCTTGTTAAACCTTGACCTGAAACACACACCTTAAGTCTTAGATTGTAAGAAATCCAACCTTTCTTATTGTCAAGAAGGATATAACAAGTGTGTGTGCCATGAAAGGAAAATGGTAAGTTGTGAGGTGGATGAAAAAGAACAAAGATGCGTTATGCTAAAAGCATACCCAAAAATGTACAACGAAACCAAAAAGAAAGTTGAATTCAGACACCTCAAACAAAAAAAGAATGTACTAAATTAAGTCAATGAGAGAAGTGCTCAAAGGAATGAAAAAGAAAAAGAAAAAGAAATTGAGGTATAAGAAAAGAAAAAAAGCAAGAGAAAAACAAGGTTGGAACAAAGCTGCACTCATGACACTTTGATGAGTGCACATTTTTGCCCTCATTTAATGTTTAATCTTGAGTTATTGATTTATTTTTTTTCTTAAAAAAATAATTTAATTAGGGCTTGAGATAATTTTTGTCATTGAGCTTGTGCTATAAAAATGTGTTAAAAAGTGCTTTTTAGTTGCATAAATGATTTCTGGATAATCTAATGTTTATTCATGTAGTTGAAGTTAAGATTAAGCTCATTTAAGGTATGAAAATATATTGATTAAAGATACAAAACACCTTCAAATAAGGTCAAAATCAACAAGTTTTGGAAACTTACATTTACAACCCCTAATTTACTAATACATTCCTCTTTTTTCAAATGGACAACATAAAACCTACTCCTACACCCCTAGTTGTCTATCTTCACCCCCTACCACTTAAAATCAACTTAATCAGATCATGTAATGTGGCAATCCTTACTTTAAAAATCTATCCACTAACAGACTGCCACATGTGCATCATCCTCCACTCACAAAAATGGCTAAACATATATTGCCACGTCATCATCTTCTTCAACATCCCAACACATAAATATGTCGCACACACATAACATTATCAACCATCGTAGTACTATCCCTTCAACATTGACAGAGTTGCAGATCAGAGGAACTGCATGTTGTTGATCTTCCATTTTCTCACTGTTAGCCACAATGAACGAACTAGAACCGCCCATAGAAATCGTGCCTCCGAGATCCAAATCACAAGACCTAAACCCTAATTATGCCACTACATAGATCGACGCACACTCCTCGTGACCGTGATGGAGTTTCCCATGAGAATCTCAAGCCATCGAACCTCCATTGCAACACTTGAAAGAGAAAATTACAGATAAAAGACAATGCAAATTCAGATAGCTCCGAAGGGCAAACAACGTTGATGATGAACAACTAGGCTTGCAAATTTGGATGATCTTGTGTTGCATGAGAATGAGGAATAAAAGACATGATTTTGAGATAAGGTGGGAGCTTCCACATGTCAACTTCTCATTGGTTAGTCAAAGGGTCAACTAAAGTCTAGTCAAAGTTGGTCAAACAAGAGGGGCTTAAGTGCAAATATTGATATATTTGGAATTTATCTACAAGTTTGATCTAAAGGATTGCAAATGCCAGATTTGGAAAATTAATGCAAATTTTAGTTGGTGATAATTTATCAAATATTTTTAAGTAACTAATTTATATATATATATATATATATATATATATATATATATATATATCAGAAATTATAAACCAACTATATTTGACAAATAATTTTAAAACTGACTATATCTCTTCAAATACTTTTGGATATTCATAACCACTATAAAGATAAATGATATTTATGATTATTTTAAAGATATTTAAGAGATTTCAAAAATAGAAGAGTCAAATCCAAGCCCAATCAAGTCCTATATAAAGACACCAAGGGAAAGCAAAAAAACAAGTTCAAAACTTTAGAGTTTAGGAACCCTTAGGGGAGCCTAATTTTGTCTCTTTCCACTATCTCTTCTTTTATTTTGATTCCATTGAGGGCTAAGCTTCTAGAGTTTGTTTCACTGTAATTTCATTATGAATTCTAAGGTTAGGGGGTGTTAGACCATTTGCTTGATATTACTTGATTTATGGGATGGTGAATTGTAAAATTGTAGATTAAGTTTTGGCATAAGGGGTGCTAAACCATTTTCTTAATATTTTTTATTTATTGAATGGAGGAATTGTGAAATGCATCTTTGAGTTACATTTTTGGTGTAAGGGGGTGTTAAGCCTTGTTCTCATTATTTTGTGGTTATGTATAGAGAATGGGTTATAGTTTAAAATATGGAATTGTAAAGGGATAATTTCGTTCTTAGGGATGGAATATGATAACAAATTTCTTTAATGGTTAAATTCATGGTGGTAGTGTGAAATGTATCGTTTGAGATTAAGTTTATTGGATAAGGAAAGATATTTTTGTGTTTATGATTGTTGTCAATTTTTGTGGTGAATATGAGATGAGATGGATGGAAAGTTCGCTTTGATAGTGGGGTTAAGATGTTTAATCTAATTACTTTAATTTTTGGTTTGGATGAATTAATGGGGAAATTAGGGATTTTGATCTTCATCTTGTTACCATGTGAATTTATTTAAGGTTAGAGTAATGGTTGTAAATAGAACTTGTTTTCCTTTGGAGTGTTAATTATGGTTGAAGTAAACATGATTTGACAATGGGTTTTTGGTTGTGGTTGCAGAATTTTTGTGAAGTGTAGGACGTTGGAGGTAAGTTGATTAGAAATTTTGTTTGAAGTATTTGATGGACTGAATTTATTGTTCAAAAAAGTAGAGGTGAAATGTTGTATGGAATAAAATTGTTTTGTTATTGTTCTTGAGCATATGGGAAAATCTGTGGTGTAATAGCAATTGGAGTTGTTTCCTTGTGATGATGAAATTATGGTTTGTGTTGGAGTACTTTGATTTGGTTAAATTTGGGGTCTTGGATAAAGTTAGTGTAGTGAGTATGGTTCCTAAGGGTACTGTTAAATTGGGGTTAAGTGTAGTAAGATTTTATGTGTTTATTAGGAATCCATCAGTTGTATCAATGCTTGGGTGAATTTTAGTTCTTGCTTTGCCTCTTTAATTTTCAAAGCCAAATCCACAGGTTATGGGAAATTACATTGGTCACTAGTGGAACTTGCTATTTTGATTCTTGCATATTCGAAGCCAAATCCACAAGGTGTGGGAAAATCCACTAGTCAGTTGTGGAACTCGATGTTTTGAATCTTGTATATTTCAAGCCAAATTCACAAGTTGTGGGAAAATCTACTGGCCACTTGTGGAACTCGATATTTTGACTCTTGTATATTTAAAGCCAAATCCATAGGTTATGGAAGAATTCATAAGTCACTTGTGGAACTCGCTGGTTTGCATTTTGTTTTATAGAGCTAAATCCACAAGCTATGGAAAAATTCACTAGTCCCTTGTGGAACTTGTTTTGTTGTTGTGGTTTGTTTTAATATGGTGTTGTTGCTGGTTTAGAAATGTGGTTGTTTCTTTATTATCTAGTGCAAAAATTTTGGGTGAGCTGTATGTTAAAATCCTTAAGTGTAAGAAAATAATGCTTGGGTTATGATATGATGATGATTTATGATTAATCTGATGATATGACTTGATATTATGGATTGCATGATGAGTTGAGGTATGTTTGATCTTGTGATGAGGTATGATATGTATGGGTGTACATATGTGATGATAAAGTATGAACTCTTTGATAGTTGTAAAGCCAATATGATTTCTTTACCTAGAGGACTTTGTCGAGTCAGGGTAAAGGTGTTTTGTTCCTTTGTAAGTCTTTAACATGAGCTTAGCAAGAGTGCTCCACCCAAGACTTTGTCGAGTGGGTGGAATTGTTGCTAGTAAGTCTATGCAAAATAGGGAAAAATACTTTTCCAATAGGCATTGGTGCATATGAAAGGTATAATGGTTGGCTATGAGATAGTGATTTACTGTTAATATTACTTGGTGGTAATATTCTGATGAGTTCAAGTTGTGGTATTGAGAACATATATTGGTGGAGTTTATTTTATGAATGAGATATGTTACATTATAATATGTTACATGAGTTACATGTTAATATGCTTGTTATGTGATGTGATACATGGTTAGCTCACCCTTGGACATGCAATTGGAGAGACTTAGTTGTCAAGAGCTCGTGGGGTAGCTTTGGGGAGTTTTGATTTAACCTTTGAAAGGTTTTTTTGTTATGAATAAAAAAATGTAATAGTGTAGTGGTTTAGTTGGTATTTGAAGGATTTTAGTTCAAGTCTCATTTTGACAATTTAAGTTATTGGTTTGGAGGAATTATATATCTATATTGATGAATAAAGAGATTTTGAATGAGCTTTTTTATCAAGTGTTATTTTGAATAAAATAATTGTGAAAAATTCATATTTAATAGGATGGTATCAGAGGTTGTGCCTCACATTTTAAATGAGAAAAAATTTACACTAAGATATAGAAATGGTGTTACGAAAACTCTGTCTTGATCCCAGATTGCGAATATGAACTGCACTTGTGTCTTGAATAATTATCTTTGGTTTTCGATTAAAAAGATGGCGTTGAGCCTCAAAGTTGAAGTTGAGCATTATAAGGCGATTTGTTGCATATGAGTCATACGATTGAGAAACGATACTTGCGTTGAGCTACACATGAAGAAACCTTCACTGTAAGGATACCTCAAACCTAGAATTAGCAACTCAACCTCAAAAGAAAACCCAACTAGGAAGGAAAGCTCTATTTTTTATCACCAAGTTGGAAGCTCAAGCATGGAAGAAAACCCAGGGAGGAAACCTCATGGCTGACCAACACTTTGGGAGCTGAAGCAACACATTATTTTTCTATAAAAGTAGAGCATGCCTATGTTATTTGTATGTTGGTTTTGAGGTATGATATAGTAGTTCAGTTCTAGGTTCTTAGGCACTTCTTGTAATGTCTTTAGAGAGAACCATGAAAGAAATGAAACAACTCCTTCCACTTATTGTAGAGATCAATATGAGTAGCTGACTTCTTCCTAGTTAGGATTGGATGTAACTTTCTCTAAACTCTTTGTAGTTCTCTTGATCCAATATATATTATGTTCTTACATTATGTGTTGGTTATTTGATTTGCTTTTATTGCTTTGGTGACTTGATCAATCATCATACTTCATCAGTCTAAATGTAGTGAGAACTAGTTTAGAGCTTAGATCCAATCAAATTTCCTAATGCATGGTTGATACAAGAAATGGATCTAAGACTTTAGTTGGTTTAAAGAGTCTTGTCCATTAAAGCAAGGAGTCATTCAACTAGGGGTGAGGGATTACACCGGGTCTGATAACCTTAGATTCTAATACTACATAAATGAGGTTAGAATTACATGAAATAGTACTTTTAGGAACACTAAAGTAAAGAACATAATTTATAGAGAATCAAGCGTAGTGCAACTAAGTGAAAGAAGCAAAGTTCAATCCTTTAAATTTAAATTAACATCATTTATCTTTATTATTTTTTAAACTTATTTTCAAAATTGTCAAACCTTTATTACTGTTTTATTACAAACTCAAATAGATTATTGATTATTGATTATTGATTATACGACCTTGTTGTACTACAAATGAACCAATGGACTTGTTGGATAAATTTACATCTTCAATAGAAGGTCAACAAAAACTAACCACAAAGGAACCAAAGAAATATGGGTTCTAAGGTCAAAAGTTGTATCTCTTGCAGATATGTTGAATCCAACAAAGAGTACTCCTAAAATTGAATCAGGAAAGTGGTTGCTTGATATGCACAACAGAAAGAAGGTTAATATACCTAAACCTTCATATGAAGAAAAGAGAGAAAGGTGTTTGTAGAATACACCACAAAAGGAATTCATATGAGAGGAACTTAAATACACAGACAACATTCACTAGATGCACGAGACCTATGACAACCATATGAATAACGTTATCAATCGCTTGACTAATATGCTTAATATGTTTATCAATTACAATGAAAAATAGTATGTTGTTTGCATCAAACGATATAGATATATTAAACGTATCAGATGCATGAGAAGATGATGTTTTCTTATGCTAAACGAAGTGTTGCATTTTTATAATTCTGGAATTATTTTTAATGTGTTAAGTTCGATCGTAACCATTCTCCTTGAATACAAACACTTAAAAGCCCAAAAGCCTATCTTCCATCTATCTCTCACCTAAAATGGATTTTATCACAATGAAATTTGTGATAAGACAACAAATCAAAAAATATTTTTTAAAGTAAGACTTTTTGAGTCACTACCATAGTTTATTATGAAAAATTATGAAAAAAAATGTACGTATAAAACATGGTATACGAAATCAGATTTTGGATTCGGAAAATGGTTACATGTAGAAAATGTGTTAGCACCTTACAATGTCCATACAAAAATAGTACCTTTAATTAAACATGTAAAATGTGTAACACCCAAGGCGGATATTACTTGATAATGCAAATATCATATAATTTCTTGAAATTAAAAATGATAAATAAGGTTCTCAAGCGTGGGAAAATTTAAAACTTATATCGCTACAAGTCAATTACACTACTTCATATTTGTTACAAGTTCATAGTAGAGAAAAACATCATAAAAGTTTATTACAAAATGTCTGATAAAAAAACATAGAGTACATCCCCTATAGTCTGCCCTGCTTCGTCTCTAGGCATCAACGTTTTCACCTAGATTCACATCTTCTCCCGTGTGACAAGTCACATGATCATCGTCAAACATAAACAGAAAGGGTGCGCTAAGAAAGAAAGAAAAATAACACATTAATTAAATTAGAATTAATCCCTCACCCAATCTAGCTTCACCAAATTTTAGTTCAATCGACTCCTTTATATCGTTCCACCACCCAATCTCGTCACCTATATGAGAAAGATCCATTCACAACCTTGGTCCTTAGGGATTATCATGCTCCCACGAACTTGCCCGCTTATAGTCTAACATACGTGAACACCTGCTATGAACCACCCCACTCATAGCAGCCTCAGGTGTGAGCGCGAAACATACGAACCTCCCCGCTTGTATCCCCACACAAGAGTACAATTGATATGGACCTCCTTGCCCACATCAATCACGCATTTCCAATCTCCGTTACGAACCTCCCCACTCATAACTAATCCAGCATATCCCTGACCAAACCATCAAACCCATCCATGCAAATCCATCTGCATGGGATCCTTGGCCTTGCATTATTGCCTAGCGTTGCCTAAGCGCCTACAAGCAAAAACGTGCTCCAGACCGCCTAGTGGTAATTCCCTGCTGCCAGGCGCCACACGTCCAATATTTCCTTTATTTGTGGCTTATCGCTTGGCGGAGTATCCCTACCACTAGGCACTACATAAGTAATTCAGTCTTCTACTGGTTTAGGAACAATATGTTTCCTAACACACCCATGCATTTCAATCATACAACCAGAATATCAAATTCGTATTATTATAGTTCAAATGCCACAGAATCCATCATCACAATTTCTTAGTACCACTGGACATAAGTACTCAAGCATTCCAACTTTAAAATAATGCATCACTTGAAAGTTAATTAAGCATATATAGAAAACAAATGATCTTAAATCCAGCAGTACCATCAAGCGTACAAATCTCAATATCACGAAACCACTACTACTCTTGCATCCGTATACATCATACCTCATTTCACAATTTAACACTTACTTATATCATACAACCAGGCAATATGCGAATCTGAACCATTTTCAATAATCCCCAATTTCATTTTCTCACTAAACCAACCCAAAACAGAGTGTTGGCCAACCTTCATCGCTTGGCGACTCATACCTATTGCTAGGCAATGCATCAAAATTCTTGAATTTCTAGTTTCCCTGCACCTGCTAAAATATGTAAAACGCCTAACCCTATTTAAGGTTCCAGTTTCAGTTCAATCACAATAATTGCACATCCAACCTACATTCAAATTTTTATTCATCCAACCAAATCTTACAACAATAAATTTCCAACTTCTACACACTATAATACACAATCAAACCCAAACCCATATTGACCCCTTATTTGCACACAAGCCTCGATTCATCAAACTACCATCGAAAGCATATATTATCATCAGACTATGCCAAGAAACATATTACCAAGTTCACAAAACTACACACCTAACACATCACGAAAACACAAAAAATGTAAAAAATTATCCAATTCTAGTGCTTATCACCTGACGGTTCTTCATTATTGTCAGGCGATTCATCATACAACAAAGAAAACCATGAAGAAATGGTTGTGTCACCTGGCGAGCCTTCTTAGCCGCCAGGTGGTTTTTGAGCAGAAACCCATATTTTACGAAAAATAGTGTCAATTGAATGGAAATCAAGCACTCATACCATTCCTTGCTCTAACACAATTCTTAATGGATTCTTCCTTATTTCCAAAGGCTCCACTCCTTGCCTCCACTTCAATTCCCTCTCAACATTAAACTTTTCTCTCTAGATCACGGTCTTTCTCAATTCTCTCTTACTCTCCTTACTGCCACACTCAAGGACTTTGTTTTGTCACCCCCTCTCACAATTTCCAACCCAAAAATAAATAAAAATTAATAAAACGAAAGTAATTAAAATTAATGGTTGGCTAGTGGCCATTACTATACTTTTAATGTACCTCAGCTGTTACCAAGCTACCCTTCTGATTTCTCAAGGAATCTCTAGAGTTTCTAGGTTTTTCCCTCCTTTAGCAAAAATATTAGAACATGAGAAAGAACAACTCTTGGTAACTATGGTTTGAACTCACATCCTTCCACCCATCAAGCATATGCATAATCATCAAGCTATCATGTAATTTAAGTTAATTCACGCATACTTACCATGTTAAGTCATACTTCCACATTCACAATATATTTGTAAAATAAAACACAATAAAACAAAATGTATATGGTTTCTTAAGTGTTTTTTTTTTCAAAAATAATAAGAAAAGACGGTAAGAAATAAACGATTTTTTTTTCTGAAAAAAGACCTTGACATGGATCAATTCTCACTCTTACGTATTTCAATTCACAATGAAAAATAAATTAGTTTTTTTGTGTGAACTTGATAATGACTAACATCATCTCCTACGTATTTCCCATTAGGAATTACGTAGTTCTTAAAAGATTATTTGTTGGATTTGATGTTTTAATTTTTTGAATGTTCATATATATATATATATATATATATATATATATATATATATATATATATATATATATATATATATGTGTGTGTGTGTGTGTGTGTGTGTGTGTGTGTGTGTGTGTTCCTGCAGAGAACAAATAAGATACATTAGGCACAAGTGTCACCTTACCCATATAGTCCGCTATCTTCTCAGTTGGCCTCTTCCCGGTTGGCATATGTCTGCTTGGACCCGGGAGGGGTTACTTGCAGAAGGGACTCCGAAGCTTAAGTCAGCAAAGGCTCTTAGAAAGTCAAGTCAGGTGATTAATGAAGTAATGAATGCGTACCTTTAATTTGTGGGGTCCAAGTGTATTTATAGATTATTAATTGTGTTTGACCATTCCATGGGCTGGGCCCTGGGGATGATTGTGTATTTTTGCCCTCATTTAGTGTTTAATTCTAAGTATTTAATTGAATTTGTGTGCTTAAGGAGTGATTTAATTAACAATTATGATAATTAGGCTATTTGAACTTGTGGGATAAAAATGTGCCAAAAAGTGATTTTTAGTTGCATAAATTATTTCTTGGATATTTTAACGTTTGTTGATGCAACTGAAGTTAAGAGTAAGCTCATTCAAGGTGCGGAAATAGATTGATTGAAGTTACAAACCACTTTTAAATAAGGCTGAAATTAGCAAGTTCTGGAAAAATCACTTCTACACCTCAGTTTTTACTTATACACTCCCCTCTTTCTAAATGGGTCTCACCAAAAACCTATTCTACACCCCCTAATATGTCTATTTACACCCCCTCTTACCACTTAAACCTAACTCACTCAGATCATGCCATGTGGCAATCCCTAATTTTCAAATATGTCCAACCACATATTGACATGTGTCATGATCCAACAACTCAGAATTTGGACAATCAAATGGTGCCACATCATCATCTTCCATCTCTCCCACAAACCAGAAACCCTAGCCTCACATTCCACCACCGTCAGCCATGGACCTCCCCGACAACCGCCATTGTTCTCCACCACAACAACGTTCAGCCACTGCACCTTCGTCGCTAGAAAACGGTAGGCGCAACCACCATCATCTTCACACAGATCGCGCCACTCTCGTCGGAATAGACCTGCACCTTCACGCATCCATGGCCACCACTGCACCTCCATCACCAGCTCTGCAACAGCGCGCTCCCACACCACTATGCCGTGAATGCGCAACCTTCACCTAAAACCTACGACACACGACTGCACCATGACAACGAGCCATCTCTGCACCTCGCGCAACACCTGCAACCACCAGCGTTCTGCAGTCACGACCACCATAGTAGCAGCACCACCGCGTCGGAGCAGCCATCGTTAGCGGCACAGCCAAGGGAAGGAGAAGAGTGTGAGAGGAAACCCTAATTTGATATAAAAGAAGGAGAAGGCTGCCACGTGTCATCTTCTCATTGCACAGTCAAACTGGTCAACAAGTCAAACTGGTCAATAGAGCAGCAAAGCTGGTCAAATCTGGTCAAACAGTCAAAGACTGGTCAAAGGAGAGGGGTTTAATTGTAAATATTGAAATTTTTGGATGTCTCTGCAAATTTGGACTACAAGATTAAAAATGGCTTATTGAGAAAATTCATGCAAATATTATTTGTTAATAATTTATTAGATATCTTTAAATAATTGATTTATTTAATTATATCATAAATTATTAATCAAACTATATTTGTCAAATAGTTTAGATCTCTCCAAATATCTTTGAATATTTATCTTTATCTTTATTTTAAAAGATATCTGAGAGGTTTTAGCAACCGAAAAGCCCAGTCCAAATCCTATATAAAGAGACCAAGGGAGAAGTAGAGGGAAAAGAGCTCGGGACTTCGGAGTTTAGGAACCCTTAGGGGGGCCTTAATTTCGTTTCCTTTCTCTCTCTATTCTTCTTCTATTTTGCATTCATGGAGTTCTAAACTTCTTGGGTTGATTCCATTGTAATTTCTTAATTGGATTCTGAGGTTAGATCAATTAATTTTTTGTTCTTTTTATTATTGTTGAGGTTTTCATTCATCTATGTCTTTTATCTTTAAATCACGTAAGAAGTAATGATTTTAAATCTATATGCATGGTTGTCATATGTGTCCAAGGGTTTTTAAATTGAATTGAGACTTTACTTTGATTTTATTTAGAAACTTTCATATGATTAAATGAGTTTTTACCAATAATTGAGACTTTACTTTGGTTAAAGGTATTTACTCTAACTACAATTAATTGATACTTTACTTTGATTAATTAAGCTTTTTATTTGGTGAGGAGATAAAAGAATAGACATTATTAGGTATAGTAAATTTGATTGAGATTGTACTTTGGTTGAATTTACTGTGGATAATCTAAAAGTTCTCACTTTTAATTGAGACTGTACTTTGGTTAAAAGTGAGAACGCCAACAAATTAATTGAGACTTTACATTGATTAATTTGTAAATCTACAACAATAATTAATTGAGCAAT
>Ga0214543_1007714_pt1 | contig 18202 bp, 7 predicted proteins | sample CNSS2metaG_FD_160094 | JGI IMG/M metagenome (GOLD analysis project Ga0214543, IMG submission 160094) | Root nodule microbial communities from cowpea collected in UCLA plant growth center, Los Angeles, California, USA - CNSS2 | ecosystem: Host-associated > Plants > Roots > Nodule | place: USA... | reverse complement strand
AAAATTTTATTTTTTTTTTTTTGTTTTTAATTAAATTTATTTTTTTTTTTTTTTTATGTTTGACATTTAAATTTTTTGTCATACCTTATATAATATGGTTTATTCTTTTTTTTTACTCTCCTTTAAAATGTATTAACTAAGTTTGATGTTTTGATGGACTTTCCCTTATAATCGTATATTAAATACGTGAGCAGCGGTTGATGTAGATGAAGTTAATAGCTCTGAAGCTGGAACAAGACTTTAAAAATTAAGTAGTATTAATTCTATCAAGAGTATTTCTAGATTATTGGGATGAATGTATCTAGACAACTCTCCATTGGGAAAAACTCTAAATAATTAGTATGTTTAGTTGTAATGATTTTGAATTATATATGTATTTCGGAAATTATCTCAAGTTAAAAATACTTATATTTGTTTAATGAAATTTTAAGGATTCTCCATTATCTTAAATTAGATTTTTGCTTTAAGACTTACATAGACATGGTTAGATTACCTAATCATGTATCATCATCTTTGAAGAACTTGAAAAAAGTTGTGTCATTTATTCAACCCCTCCCCATTTAGAAATCATCATTGATTCAATGTTAATTAATCTTCAAACTAAAACATGGTACATTGATTTATAATAGAACACTAAAATCTAATTGAGATGCTACAAACATGGAAATAAGATAATAGAAGATGATGTATTAAAATATCTTTTACAAGTAAAAGTGCTGACGAACACACTTGAAAGCTAATAATGTGTTGATGGTAGTTTAAATAATGGGAGAAGCTTCGTCCCAGAAAAGAGTTACGGAGAAATAATTGACACAATGAAAACGATTTCATTAATTACGTATCAACAAGGGATTCTCATAATGGCACGCGTGCTTATTTTATTACCACACTGTTATTTTCCTAAAAAAAAAAAGAACTCACTAATATTATACTTTAATATAGAAGATTAACGGTTGTTGACGTATACATAATATAATTAATTCTTAAAATGTCATTAAGAATGCTCCAATTGACACTCAACTTGCACATATCGTATCTTATTCCAAATAATATAAGGAGGGAAGGTTTGTTATAGAGTAGACACTTGATTAAATATTTGCTTAATAAGTTTTGATGACAAAAAAGTATATGAATTAATGTTCATTTAAATTTAATAAAAATGTTAAAAATGGCACCAAAATTGTTATAAAATACAAAAGAAAGTCATTATTATGCTAACATTTCATTTAATTTTGAGAGTATTTAACCGAATTCTTTGGATGAAAATTATACGCACAAAAATTTATGAGAAAACGTATGCTTATACTTTCTAGTTTAAAATACTCCCTTGATCTATTTTTTTGTTCAAAAATCTCAAATAGATCTTAAGATTTTTTTTAATCTCAATTAGGTCTATATTTTTGAAAATATGTAACAATTATGTTCATTCCATTAGTAACTGTGTTCAAAATGTGCCACGTGTCAGCTCCTATTTTTTTGAATTTTTTTATTTTTTTTAATAACAAATATATGGATTCAGACAATGACTTGACACGTGTCACCTTACTGACTTAACACGTGGCACAATATTGACATGACACGTGACACAATATTGACGTGACACATGACATGAATAAATTTTAAAATAAATAAATAAAAATTCAAAAAAATGAGGAGCTGACATGTGACACATCCTTAACACTGTTAACATTATATTAACGAAATGAACCTAATTGTTACACATTTTCAAAAATATAGATTTAATTAAGACTAAAAAATATTTTAGGATTTATTTGAGATTTTTGAAAAAAAAAACGTGAATATGAAGTATTTAGATATATCTATTTAGAGGTGACGAAAACGAATCAAACCAAACAATTTTGGTCACTTTGTTGTTATTCTGTAAAAAAACGAAATGAGACAGATGAACTTTTCATAAAAAAAATATTGAAAATTCTAACATATTCCGTTAAAAGATGAACATGTGGTTGGTCCACCAATTTTTATATTAACTTTTTAATTATGTATATATACTAAAAGTACAATATAAATATTTTTTTTAATTTTAATTGATTAATTAATGTCTTTAATAAAATAAATTTAAAGTAGTTATTATCTTTATATATTAAATTAGTAAATTATAATTAATAATTAAAACTTGTTCTATATGTATTTTTCAATAGCACATAAAAATTAATTTTTTAATTATTTATTATTTTGTTAAAATAAATTATTTAATAAGTCAACTCATCTTATTTATGGTCCACCAATTAGCAGGTTAAGCATAATAGACTAGAACAACATACCAGAATAAGTTGATAAATTGAAAATTTTAACCCAATTACAAAATTTTGTTAAATTAACGGGTCGACTCTTGAATCCATTTTCAACTTCTACACGTGTTAACATTTCTAATTTTTAAAATTGAAAAATATTTCCTCTGTATATTTTATAGGTGGAATTTGACACCATTGATTAAACAATTAAAAAATTTATTAAAGATAGTAGAGACAACATAAAAAAAAGAAAAAGTCATAGAAGATTATATTCCTACATATCTTAACAAAATAATCTTCTAACTTTTCAATCAAACACTAGATAACATTAGAACTTAAAACTTTGTTGCAACACTTCTACACTAGACCAACTTTTAGTGGATAACGTTTAATAATTAATAGTAATGCCACATAACAAATAAAAAGGGTATTGGTAATGAGTGCTCTTAAGATTTTGGTTACGAAATTAAACGAGAAAAATGTTGTTTCTTTCTATCAAAATTCATAGTAAAGAGTATGTTTAACAATCCCAATTAAAATAGTTTTACTAATTGTATTTCTTTAACTACTGTCAACCGATGTTCTAAGGTAGTATTGGCTAGCATTTGAAAAAAACAAATTAATTCATTCACCATAAGAAAAAAGCTAATTAATATTCCAAAAATAATGACTAAGGATAATTAAAAGAAATCTTTTTATTAAAATACATAAACAATACTTAAAAAAAAATCCCATATAATTTTCAGTAATTTTTTCTCATTACAACTTTTAAACGGGTAAACCTAACATAATTCAATATCTATAAAATTTAGAACTGTCAAAACGGGTAATTCGACTTGATCTGGCTCGACTCACCATGAGTTGATTATTTAGTGAGTCAATTCAACACGGATCATTAATTAGTGAGCCAAAAAAATTTCAATTCGACCCAGCCCACCGCGGGTTTGTAGGTTAAACGGGTTAGTTCACGAACTCACTTAATTAAAAAATACAATTTATTTATTTATTTAGTTTTTTTGAGTCAAAACTATATTATAATTCTAATTAAAATCACAAAAATACAAATTATCTATGTGTTGACTAAAAAAAAAACAATCTAACATGACCAAAATACAAAGTCCAACTTAACAACAACAAAAAAACTTGTGTGACTCTTTATTTGCGGGTTGGTGAGCCAGATTTTAGGTAAGTCGGATAAAAAATCAACTCGTATTAAAATTTGTAAAAATTTTCAACCAAACCCGACCCAATTAGCTCGTAGATTCCAAGCCATTTTAATGACTCTAATAAAAATAACTATTTCAAAGAGAATAAAAGGAGGTTGACGCAATTACAACTCATATATTTAAACAATCTAACATGACCAAAATACAAAGTCCAACTTAACAACAACAAAAAAACTTGTGTGACTCTTTATTTACGGGTTGGTGAGCCAGATTTTAGGTAAGTCGGATAAAAAATCAACTCGTATTAAAATTTGTAAAAAAATTTCAACCAAACCCGACCCAATTAACTCGTAGATTCCAAGCCATTTTAATGACTCTAATAAAAATAACCATTTCAAAAAGAATAAAAGGAGGTTGACGCAATTACAACTCATATATTTAAAACTTAATCAAAGTTATTGGACATGTAAAACCTATCATAACATAAAAGGTCTTTTATTATATAAGAATGGTAATAATGGTGAGTTGCTGATTCACTCTTCCATCATTTTACCAAAATATTAAAATAAAAAATATCTAAAAAACACTTTCTTATTTAATTAACAGCGTAATTTCCCCAACTCTTTGTGAACTTTTACTGAAGAAAGTCCAATATTTGTGACAACTTGCATCGTCACCCATTTTATCTCATGCTTCTTCATCTTTCTTTAACTTTCATTGAATCCGAATCAGCTTCTTCATCCTTATCTCCATGGAAATTTCCACACACTTTCACATTCATCATATTCTACTATCTAATATTTCAAGTGCTTTCTCTAACGTGTCTATCTCATCTACAACTTCAACAAAAATTATTAATGTCCCCTCTTTCTTCCTTCTCAAAATATCCACCATTTCCATCCAAATCTTAGAGACCCCACAAATTATGTAAGCCCCATAATTATTTAATATTCAAATCAACATATTATATATTTTCAAACAAAGTTGTTGGTTATAGTGATTTGATTCTTAAGTCTCTTAATTATTCAATATATTTTTATTTCCCATTTCAATTGTTAGGTTACTTGAAAAGAAAAGAACAAATACTAATATGTGAGTTTTTTATACGTTTTCATTTCATGTAATACTCTAATTTGTACTTAACTTATTAAAGTATTGTTTTTTCTTACAAATAGAGTAATTTGATAAAAAATAAATAAAAATAGCCGAATGTGAAATAGAAACCCTAGATATTATACATCATAGATAACAACAGAATATTAAAATGATTAATTTAGTACTTCGAATTGGAAAACTTTATCATATTTACTTCTTAAACAACAGAAAGTTAAAAAAAATTCAGCTGTTAAGTTTTTAGTTATTTATTAAGCTTCATTTAATTAAATTTTAGAATCTAGAAAGATGCTAAATGATTTTTAAAATTTAAACTAAAATACTGACTAAAAAAACTGTATATTTTTGAAGAGATTAATTCGTAGTCACATATAAAAAAAAGGATGAGAAGAGAATTTTTGTGGGTAGAATTAATGGGAAAATATTTGTTGACGACAAAAACGTTCTACTAATGAATAAGTGTCTTGAATTGTTTTAGAAACCTAATCCGGATGGACGCGGCGGCAGATTAAGAATTTTTGTTGTCGAATGAGAGTGTTCAATGATTGAGATAAAGTTTTCAACTTTATGATAATTTAGGTTACAAATGCACATATGTGGGTCTTCTTATACCCTCACAAACCCTACAGGCTTATTATCTCACTCCTACTTTCTTTTATTTTTTATTGATAAGTTTATCCATTAATACAATATTAAGTTTTGTGATAAATTCACTTAATTGATAATTTGTTAGGTTTCTTAATGAGTAATTGATTGCTATCGTGATTGATCAAAGATTAATCTCTCTTCTTTTTTTAGTTACAAAGATTGTTCTCCCGACTAATACATCAATTTCACCAAATTTTCTTTCCCTAATTTATTTCCAAATAAATAAGAGTCAGAAATTTAAACTAAAGGATAAATAAATATATATATATCATCTAATACTTTTTAAATTAAAATAATAAAAATTAATTATCATTTTACATTAATAAAAATATTATTTTATATTAATCATAAAATTTTACATTTAGAAAAACACAACTAAATAATAAAATAAAATATCGGTGAAGTCATCCAAAAAAATTAAAACAATATAAAATTTTTAAAGTAATTAGTAAACCAAACAAATTTAGATATACTTAATTAAAATATTGATATTTATAAAAGAAAATTAAAACACAATTAAATCCAAATTTAAAGAATAATAATGTTTTATTGAAACGATATAATTAAGTAGGGTTAAGTATCTTCTTAATCTTTAAACTTTAACTTAAATTTAGGATCCGTTTTTGTCCGAATTTTTAATACATTTTGGTCTTTAAACTTTGAAAATGAATGAATATAGTTCTTTTAATCCAATTATGTTAATCTTTTTTGGAGTGTTGAACGTATTTTTCAACAGATATTGAACATGAAATGTGTCAAACGATATAAACAACTTCAATACTAACTTCAATACTATTATAAAATGTGTTTAACATAAAAAAAATTAACATAATTAATTAAATTAAAAAACTATATTTATTCGTTTTTCAAATTTAGAAACTAAAATAAATCAAAAAATGTAACTAAATAAATTTCAATTTTAAAGTCAAAATTTAATGACTAAAATAATAATAGTTAACCTAATAAAATATTGTTAAACCGTACATTTACGTCTTCAACCATTAATAGGAATTCATTCTTATATTACAATATCATAAAATAAGAAAAGGGTGAAGGTACAATAATATAAGGCTTTGTCCTTTATGGTGTAGTGTAATGTAATTAGGTGGTAGTGGCCCCAATTTATTATATCCACAGAGGGCTTTGTGAGGTGTGTTGCTTGCTGCCATGTTGGAGAGCAAAACCTTACGGAAGAATCTCTTCTTTCTTCCATTTTCTGATTTCTTGATTGTGACATTAGTTCTGTAATACATGTGAAGCACTCATTTCATATTTCTCCTTTTCTTTTCTCTGCAACATTTTCGTAAGTTGGAGCTGACACATGTAACAATCTTTCACGTTGCCCACTACTAATAATTCTACTTTCTTTCAAATTATCTTAATTCATCCTACAAGAACTTTCTAGTATTCCAAAATTTCTTTTTTTCTCTATATATATAAAGGCTTTTTCAGGAGAGAAATATTAAAAAAATAAACTTTTACAAGTTAAAATTAATCTTTTATACAAACTAATTTTAACTTGTAAAAATATCAATTTTATTTATTTTTGTTATACTCTTTTCTTCGAAAAACATTTTATTTATCTGGATATTGTACTGCCTTATTGATGTATTTAATTGTTATAATGGGATTGATTGTCTCATTATTTGTTTATTTATCTGGATATTGTATCGTTATTTTTGAATGACTTTTCTTTTTCTTTTTCTTTTTGGTAAAAAATCCTTTTAGATGTAATGAAATTTTGAAGTTTAATTTTTATTTTTCATATTGTCTCAATTTTTTTTCCTTCTAATTTTGAATACTCTTTCGATGTTACCTAAAATATTTTTCTTTTATAAAACCCTATTTAAGTAACTTCAAAAATAAAAAATAATAATAAATTTTAAAAATTAAATATTTGTTATGAATGAATGGTTGTTCGTTGATATGATAATAGTTACTACTCATATGATTCACACAATTAATTAATTTGTTACAACTACTTATTTGATTAATTACTCTTTTATGATATTTAGATATTTGTTTGTATTAACTATTTGATTTTTATGCTTTACACTTAAGGATGATAAAACAGGTCAGTCCGACCCGTTTTAGCGAGTCAAAACGGGTTAAGTCGAGCTGGCCCACCACTAGAAAATGGGTTGGACACTACAACCCGCCCCGTCTCAAGACCAGCAGGCTGACTAGCCTGCTACTTTTTTTTAATGTTAATTTTATTTTTTTTAACTTTTCTAAAATTTTTGTTTATATATATTTTTTTATATATTATAGAACATTTATTTTTTTAATTATTTTTAATTTGTAAACATAAAAAAATAAAAAAGGTTGATGAATGACTAAATTGGTCTAAAGTTTCGAAAAGAGACTAATTACAGATTTCACTGAAACTTCAGGGACAAAAAACATATTTAACCTTAAATTTTAATTGGGAAGTGTTGTAGTGTGTTGCAGCTGGATCTTAATTGTATTATTTTTTTATTGAGAAATGAATTCTAATTGTATTAGTATTTAATTTAATTATGTGAAAGGTGGTTGTGTAAATTTTTAATTATTCACCAAAAAATATGAAAAAGTAGTGCAACATAAAATTAAAAAAATGACAATTTACACGATTTTACGATTTTGTTTGACGATCCTTCCAATCCTACTATATTACGATTATGCGTGAGATCTGACTTGTAAATACTATATAAAATTATAGTATTTTACGATTTTACGATTTAAATCTCGATTATCTTGCTGGTATGTAAATATACATACTAGATTAACCAATCTGATATGCATTTATGGATCTAGTAATGTACACCATACTGGGCAATTCGGTATACACTACCGAATTTAGTAATGCATATCAGATTGACCAATCCAAAAATGCATACTTTCTTGTGTTTTTTATTCAGGTTTGTTATGCATGGGTTTTGGAAGAGTGCATCCATTGCGGATTAAATGATCTAGACTTTCTTACCTTCTACATTGTGTTACCTTACCTCATCCATTGGTAAGACTTTAAGTGATGGCAAGAGTCACGAAAATTTCCTTTACATGTTTCATAATTTACCATGTTAATCAACATATACATCTAATTAGCTGGCATAGAGAAATATAGTAGAATATTGTATCATTGGTCAATTTGCATGAATAATCTTTTTATTCCTTGCTCAAGTAGATGCTGATATGAACAATGTTTTTAAAGTTAGCACCACATGGTGCTTTTTTTTTTTTTTATCTATGCTTTTGCTTTCCCTCAATATCAATTTTTAGTATATGCAAACTAGTCATTTTCTCCGTACTAGGTCGATATTATTGGAGTTGGTTGCTATCCTTCAAAGGATTTGTGGACATGGAAACATGAAGGAATTGCATTGACAGTACATGAAACAAATGAAATCCATGATCTGCACACATCTAATATGCTCGAAAGTATGTGATGTGGATGCATATTCATGATGCCAATTACATCAAAGTAGTTGCTGGAGTAGCATACAACGAGAACTTCAACTTTGTTCAAACATGAGGGCACATATTACATGATCACTTCAGACAATACATGATGGGTATCAAATAAGGCGTTGGCTCACACAACTAAATTCATTTTGGGGTCTGCATAACAACCTATGCGTAACAAACCTAAATAAAAAAATAAAAAATATACACTTTTAGATTATCAATCTGATATATATTATCGGATCCAGAAATATATATCAAATATAAAATTACTCAATCTAATATATACTTCTGAATTCGATAATGCATATCGAATTTATTAATTTAAAAATTTAATTTCAGATTAAACAATCCGATATGCATTATCTTAAGAATGCATTCCAAATTAGCTAATATAAAAATAATTCTATGGAGATGATGAAGATGAAATTAATGATAGGTGACAAAAATGATAAAGATGGCGGCATGAAAGTCGTCCATGTGAAAAAAGAAGAAGAAAATTTAAATTTTTTAATATATTTTATTCATAAATAAGATGAGATAAAACATTATGGAAGTGCAGGAAGAAAAAATGATGCAGAAAGAACTGCTCCCATTCAACCCATAACTTGGGGGTCCAGCTACTGACGGCCATGGCCATTTCTTGGCCCACGAGATTTTGAACAAGCACATGTTTAAAGCAGCTTTGTACAGTCATATAAAAGAATTCTGATTTTTTCTTTTTCAGATTATATAATCTAAAAATAAAAAATATTTTCACATTGTAGGATCTAAAAGCTAAATATTATTTTCACTTGAAAGCTATTTTTTTTGTTAGAAAAAGATTTTCATATTACACAATTCAGTAACTAAAATGACCTGTGCATTATGCCGAAAATAGAAAACTATTATTTTACTTTTTTCAAAATTTTGAAAGTTATTTTTCACTTTCAAATTCTTTAATTCAAAAATAAAAAATAAAATCGTACAGTTCAAAAAAAAAAATGAAAAATATTTTATATGAAAATGTAAGAAGAAATACACAGAGATATAGAAAGATACGAAGACGTAGGAAGAAGTATGATTGAAACAAAATTTAAGCACTTACTCCTAATGTTTGGAGTTAATCGTTCCATCTAACCAAAAGTAATCTCAAACTAAAATTCAATTAAAATCAATTGTTTTGGAAGAAATTTCTTCAAAAAGATAGAAGGATTACTATCATTCTTTACAACATAATCTCAAATAAAGAGATTACGAAGAAACTTGAACAAAATTTATGACTATGGATCATAGAAAAAAAAAACTATACTAGAAATAACCATTTTTAATGAGCCACGTAACTCTAAACTTGTTATCATGTCGGGATGATTAATTATGATAAGTGTCATATGGATACTAAATTTCTTTTACTGAAACATATAAATGGGGTTGCTTTTGTTTATTATTATTTTGTTCGTTTGTAGGCTTTTAGTTTTTTGTTTTTTGCGATAATTTTGTTTACAAAATAAAAGGTTAAAATGAGTGATTTTACGAAGATTATATATATATATATATATATATATATATATATATATATATATTCCATGTCATGTTATATTATTTTGTCTTTGCTGATAAACAAATATGTTATTATTTTTAAATTAGTAGATTGTTATCTAGTATTAAGATTATTATTCTATGGTAAGTTATCAAAGAAAAATTCTGAAAAACAAAATAATTAAATTATTAATGAATTAAACAAAAAGTTGAAACTCACAATTTTACTTCTCTTCAGTGAAAAAAAGTATTTGAATCTTTTTCTCTCCGGTTGAGGTGTAATTAGTAATGCTGGAGGTGCAGGAAGAAGAAACTATTTTTTTTTCTCAAATTAAAGCCAACCCAAACTTCCAAATGGACTATTTTACACCCCTAATAGCGAGGTGCCTATACATTACTTGTCATCCCCAGTAGCCAAGAATTGATGATTATCGAGTATTAATCGCTCTTGATGATTTAAGAAGAACAATTTCTTTTTAATAACTAAATTTTAATAACTTTTTCCATTTATTTACCATGAACGATTCTAAAAATATTCTTTTAAGGTTAAATTTAACCATGTTGTCTCGTATTCAGAATGGCATGTCTTCAATTCTTAGACTGAAGTTTCTATTTAGAAGGAAAAAAATCCAATATTATTCATACCAACCATCGGTTAATACATTTATTAAAATTTAGGATACACATGAGAGCAACAAAATTATTTATATGAAATAAAAATTCACATATTAAGGTACAGGAAACATGGAAATTCAAAACATTCGAAACTTTTCCTTTGTTTTCTCAAAAACTTCTTCAGCAATGTTACCCTCTTTTCCATCAACTCTTTTAATCTCCAATTGTGCTTTCTGATAGAATCCAGTGCCTCTCAATGCATCTGAAATGAAGTCATCAAACCCAACCGCAATTGCTGCCTCTGCTTTCGCTCCATAAACCAACCTCTATGTCAAAACATTCATAGTATTGTAAGAAAGTGATCCAAATAGTAGACTTTATTAAATTATTTTTCATGTCTAATAAAATTAAAATTACTTTGAATATGATTTCTATCAACAGAGACAAAACACTTGAAGTTGTATGGTTATAATCAACTGAAATACTTATAAATAGAAAATCAAACTTAAAGCTTAGGATTTTTTAGACCGTAATTTAATTAATTTTACAACCTTAACTCGTGAGAGGTGGATTGCTCCAAAGCACATTGGGCAAGGTTCGCAAGAAGCATAAATTTCACAGTCAGAAAGTTCTATCTTGTTCAGATTTTCACAAGCCTGTAAGCATTTTTGTTAGATGGAAAGAAAGGAGGACAATGATATTATGAGTTCCATTTTTTTACTTTCATCTTTTATTTTTTGACGTGATTTAGTGTGAGTTATTGATTAATGTATTACTATCTTTTTTTTTGAAAGAATCAATGATTCACATTAAGTCAAATCAGAAAATAAATAATGACAGTCAAAAAATGATAATTAGAGTATAATTTTTGAAGAAAGAATGATGTATAACCTTTCTTATTGCAGTGACTTCTGCATGAGCAGTGGGATCTGTGTTCCTGAGCACCATGTTGTGACAACAAGAAACTACTTCATCGTTACAAACTATGATAACACCAAAAGGACCACCATCTCCACACTCTACCCCTTTATAAGCTTCTTCAACAGCAATCCTTAAGAATTTGTGGTCTCTCTGCTGTATAGCTATGCAACACAAATCATAGTAAATTCACAAACATTATATTTATCAAATTCCAACCTCAATGGATGAATATGTAAATACTTTACAAACATTACCTTCCTGATGTCCGGGAAACACAGAAGCTACTGTAACAGTTCCATCCTTCGTTCGTTTGAACCACTGCCAATATCATACAAAAGAGCAAAAAATTTTAAATATTACAAAAACTGGAACATACAAGAGAATTGTAAATTCGTGTTATGGAAGGAGGAAAAATACGTACCGTTAACTTCTTCCATGACTTTTGTGGATATTAATAAGTAAATGAGAAGAGGAGCTTGTGTGACATAAATGAGTGAATTTTCTGGGTATATATAGGGGTGTGCAAGAGGATTCATGATGACTATGAGAGAGAACATGGGTTGCCTTCTATAAATTATTTTATTGTAAGAGATCACTACCTTAATATAGTTTAATGAAGGTTAAAATATATTTTTAATTTTGGGAAACTTACGATTATTGTATTTAATTTTAATAAACTCGGGGACTCACTTGTTGAACAAGTAATAAACTCGCTAAGTAAGAAATGTTTTGTGAAAGTCAAAGAAGCATGGACGCATCAGTTGGTGGGCAAGATAAGGCTAGCTGGGCAAATTTATTAAAATTACTTTCATTGGTCTTGTTCGTTGAGTGAGTGAAACGTTCACTAAGCAATTTTTTAAGGATTTTCTTCTAGTGCTCGCTCGTTAGGCGAGCCTTACTGTCGCTTAGTGAGAAAGAGATTTTAAATTGAAATGTTTTATGGAGTTGTGAGAAACATTGGTTTTGAAATGTTGATGGTTATACATTGAAAAGAACGAGATGTAAGGTATGGAAGGTATGAAATGAGAATGTTTAGATTTGAATCTAGTGATGACATGTGAGGAATCATATATGTGATTATGTTGTACGAAAGTAGAATGACTTTCAAGGGATAAAGTATTTCACTTTTGTGTTAGGGTATATTGAATATGGATTCAAATAAGAGAATATTCAGACTATATTATGTATTCTAACTTACATAAAGGGGGATAGTTAGGTAATAAGAATCGATGAAAATTTTTATGACCTTTTGCGTGTCATAATGAGCTAAGCCTGTCATATGAGAGAGGTTAAATAAAGCACGACTGTTACATACAAAAATCTATTAGGATCAATATGACAGGTGCATAATCTCTCTTGATAGAGTATTTTATTTCTTTTAACAAATTTGTTATGAACTTTGGTGAAGAATACTATAATACACAAAATTATACTTATATAGTTAATATTGCTTAATATCAATTATAAAATAATTTAATTAGTAGAGTTATTATACTAATCCAACGTTTTACATATAGTATCATGGTAGAAAAAGATATGAAATGAAAAATATAAGAACTAAAAGGCAAAGAAAATGTTACTATAAATTAAATGAAAATAAAATAAAATTACATATAAATCTTTAATTAATATATATAATAATAACTATATTTTATTTATTTATTTTTTGAAAAATTTGTTATGAAATTTGGTGAAGAATACTATAATACATAAATCATACTTATATAGTTAATATTGCTTAATACCAATTACAAAATAATTTAATTAGTAGAGTTTTCTACTAATCCAGCGTGTTACATATATTATCATGGTAGAAAAAGATATGAAATGAAAAATATAAGAACTAAAAGTCAAGGAAAATGTTACTATAAATTAAATGGAAATAAAATAAAATTACATATAAATCTTTAATTAATATACATAATAATAACTATATTTTATTTATTTATTTTTTGAAAAATTTGTTATGAACTTTGGTGAAGAATACTATAATACATAAATTATACTTATATAGTTAATATTGCTTAATATCAATCATAAAAATTTAATTAGTAGAGTTATTCTACTAATCCAACGTGTTACATATATTATCATGGTAGAAAAAGATATAAAATGAAAAATATAAGAACTAAAAGTCAAGGAAAATTTATTATAAATTAAATGGAAATAAAATAAAATAACATATAAATCTTTAATTAATATATATAATAATAACTAGAGATAAAACAAATTTACTTCTTTGAGAAGATTGGTAGTGTACCGTCCCAGTTGAACCATCCGGAGGGAAGCTAGGTCACAAGACGAACTACTCTTATAAGGATGAGCTACACTTGGGAGACAACTAGGTCACAAGCTACTCCTACAAGGATGAGCTACACCTAGGAGACAACTAGGTCACAAGACGAGTTACTCCTACAAGGATGAGTTACACCTAGGAGACAGTTAGGTTACAAGACGAGCTACTCCTACAAGGATGAACTACACCCGGGAGACAACTAGGTCACAGGACGAGCTACACCTATAAGGATGTGCTACACTTGAGAGACAACTAGGTCGTAGGATGAGCTATTCCTACAAGGATGAGCTACACCTTGAGACAACTAGGTCACAAGATGAGCTACTCCTACAAGGATAAGCTACATCTGAAAGACAGTTAGGCCACAGACGAGTTACTCCTATCTACTACGCATGCATATTATAGTTTGGGTTGAGCCCTTGGCATAGGCCCACACCCTCGTGTAAATATCTTTGCGTTGTTAAGATGCGGTAAATAAACCAAATACTTTGGGACCTGGACTGTAGCAATGGGTAATTACAACGACAAATCCCAATTCCTTGGGGAAAAAATATCCTTTGTATACCTGATCTCACTATAAATACAAAGCACACTCCCATAGTTAATGGGAGACAAGGGGGACCAATTTTCTGATCTAGATAATTTTCACTTACACTAAACTTTCTTTATTTATCCTGGTGGAGGATAATTTCTGTTTTATTTGCTAGAACATAGCATTTTTAATCCATTTTAATATCTAAACTCATTTTTTTAACTAATTGAACAAATTTATTATAATTGAAGAAAAAATGTAATTTATATATTGAAACAAGTACAAATATATTATGATTTAAATTATAAGTATTGAAGAATTAATTTTAATTATTAATCAAGTCTAAATAGTTGTAAAAAATCGAGTGAACTAGAATGAATGCCATTTTTAATATATGTACTTTATCTTTCTTATTTTATTTATAAAATATATTTCTAAAATTATTATTTAATTTAAATTTTAATCAAATATAATATCATTAAATAAAGGAAGGAAAGTGAATATTATTTTGTTAAAAAGTATAAGAGATTAATGGCATTGATTGAAAAATATAAATTAGAAATGAATATTTATTTAAAATTATACTAAAATATTAATGTTACTTTATTAAAAAAAATGTATTTTGACTTTAGGTAAACGTAATTTTCCTTCCTTAAAATAATATTTTAAATGACGCTATCACAAATATGCAAAGTTGAAGAAATGGTTCATATGGGACAAACTGGAAAATCTTTTCTTCTTTTAGCGAATGAGAAGGCAAAAATACAATAATAAATTTAAATAGATAAATTTAGAGTATAAATAAAAACAAAATAAAGCTTGAAAAATTGGATGAGGTTAAAAAGATGAAAAAGCATGTGAAGAAGACTGAGGACAGGAATCACGTGATTCATTCTAACATGTAAATGAGTGTTATTCTGGACCTCGTGACTCATCCAATAGTGTTCTTATTTCTTACCAAAATTAATATCATGTTAGATGGGATTAGAAGGGAACGGTAGGGTGGAGTAGCTACTATGTTACTACCCTTAAACAAAAATATGCTCTGTTTTCTACCTAATATTTGGGTATGTATGAAAAAACTATTCGCCAATTTTTTTTATATTTATAGATACTTACAAATATATATATATATATATATATATATATATATATATATATATATATATATATTATATATTTTATATTTTTATAAAATATAAATAAATAAAAAATATTTTTTTAAATACAATTCAAATCAAATTACTTACTTAAATATATTGATGTAAAATAAAAATTTAATTTGTACCCAAATATATTTAGAAAAAATTTAAATGAGTTATATCAAAATATATTTTAAAAAATTAATCCTTTCAAAAATAACTTCAATTATTTATGCTTAGATTTTTCAAAGGTGAAAACATTTTATTAGTAGGGCCACATAATAAAAGATATTTAACATAATTCAATAATTAAATTTTGTTAGAATTAACACTTGTTTTCCCATGAGTGAAAGTGACAAGATACATAATTTTAAAGTTAAGAAAAATAACAATGGCAGTTGGGGGACCAGACAAAGTAAAATGACAAAAGACAAAAGGCTTTCATCTAATAATGCTGAATTGGTGATTCATTGTTCCATTATTTTACCAAACAAATAATTAACTGAGTAATTAACTGCATAGTTTCCAAATCTTATCTCGACGTGCATGTCATTGTAGCTGAAGTTGAGTCACCTATTTTATCCCATGCTACTTCATTTTACCTTAAAATCCATATATCATAATCAGATTCTTTTATTATATTTATTTAGGATAGATATATCGTATTTGATGTTTGAATTATGATACTTTTATTAGGTTGATACTTCATGCATTAAAAATCTTCTACTTTTCGGATAATAGTATAGATAAAGAAGAAAAATGTCAATACAATAATGAGATCTAAACCAAAGTTTAAATATAATTTTCATCCCTAAATTTGTAATAAAAGTTAAATTGTTCATCTTTAAAATTTTGTTCTAATTTAGTCCTTTAATTTTATAATTGGGTAAATTTAGTCATTTTAACTATATTTTGTTAAGTTTATTCAACATTTCAAATGCATTTCATGATAGTATTTAAATTGTTTATATTAAGAAACTATCATGAAACATATTTGAAACGTCAAATAAACTTAATAAAAATTGGTTAAAAGAAACTAAATTCACGCAGTACTAAAAGTTGGGGACTCAATTGTGATAGGGACTAAGTCCAATTTTCACTGAAAGTTAAGAACCAAAAACATATTTAACCCTTAATAATATAATGGTTAAAATACTCCGTTGGTCCTCATTTTTGTAGTAAAATCTCAATTTGGTCTTCGTATTTTTATTAGTCTCAATTAGGTCCTCATTTTTGTAAATAGTATCAATTATGTCCTTTCTGTTAGTAGAGAACTAACTCCGTTAAGTAGGTGCCACGTGTCAACTCCTTGTTTTCTTGATTTTTTTAATTTTTTAATTTTTTTAATTTTTTTAAAAAAAATATTTATGCCACGTGTTAATCTAATATGGTGACACATGTCAAATTATTGTATGAATCTCAATTTGGTCCTCATATTTGTTAATTTGATTTGATTTCAGTCCTAAATTTTTTTATAAAAATTTAATTTCATGTGCTCCAAATTTAGAACAAATTTAATTTTTTTATAAATATGAGAACCAAATTGAGATTCATACAATAATTTGACACGTGTCACCATATTAGATTGACACGTGGCACCCTACAAACTTGACACGTGGCATAAATATTTAAAAAAAATTCAAAAAAAAAATTCAAAAAACGAGGAGCTGACACGTGACACCTACTTAACAGAGTTAGCTCTCTACTAACGGAGAGGACCTAATTGATACTAAATTACAAAAATGAGGACCTAATTGAGACTAATAAAAATACGAGGACCAAATTGAGATTTTGCTAAAAAACAAGGACCAACAAAATATTTTAACCTAATATAATTTAACAAACTAAATTATTCCTAATACTTTTTAAGAAAGATAAGAAACAATTTCTTTTTATAAAATCAAACAAAATCTTGCTTACAATATTGTCATGTGAACGAATTTAATTCCTTGCTGTCAAGATTGGTTTCGGTGTAAAAGCTCAATGGTTGCTATCTTTGTTGCCTGATAGTTGGTTAGAAACTGTCACGACAATAGCTACCTGGTACTATGAAATTGTTGGGTATTGGGCTCTCTTCCTATGTGGAGAAAAGACCCAAAAACTTGAGAAGCCCATGTCTCATTTAACCTAGTGGAGAGGGCGCTATAAAATAAAGAGAGAGGCAGAACAATAGAGTCAGAACATACTGAAAGCCCTAGCACATAGAGGGAGAGGTAGAGGAAAAATTCTGTTCACGTTTTTCATAGAGCTGTCACAGTAGAATCGGCGTTGCGGATTCGTTCACCGTTGGATCGGGCTGAAAGTTTTACAGCAGGTTCGGGACTCATTGCTCTTCAATCTGACCGGTTGGATCGTTAATACGAGGTCTGAGTTGGGAGATATTAATTTCGCACTGCAGCAGTTATTTTTAGAGGTTTTCCTCTCCTGTTCTTCTCTATTTGAAAGCTTTGTTGCTTTGTTATTTGGTTGGGTGTTGGCACTAATTTGTGCTATTGATTGAGACTCTTTTGTACTCTTGTTGATCATAGTGGAGCTATTTCTTTGGTCTGGAC
>Ga0214543_1007710_pt1 | contig 18211 bp, 7 predicted proteins | sample CNSS2metaG_FD_160094 | JGI IMG/M metagenome (GOLD analysis project Ga0214543, IMG submission 160094) | Root nodule microbial communities from cowpea collected in UCLA plant growth center, Los Angeles, California, USA - CNSS2 | ecosystem: Host-associated > Plants > Roots > Nodule | place: USA... | reverse complement strand
CCATATCTTTCATTCTATTTCAAGATAAACGATTTTCCACGCTTCATACTCTATTAATTCCTGGTCAATAGAGTTATCATTTGACACTCTTTTAGCTAAGATTTCATCTAAAATGACTTAAAGTCTTGAGTTGATTGTTTTGTTATATTCATAATTAGTTTATAATTATATTTAAAAAATTTAGTGTCCCTTACTCTGCAATCATTATTTTCTTAAAAATAATGAGTACAATTTACTTATTATGTTTTTCAGATGTCAATATTGTGTCATAAAAACATTTTAACTTGAACAATTTATGTCATGAATTTAGTTGTCTTATATATTTAGAAATACTTAGCATATTTAGATTAAAATCACGTGTAGTGTAAACGCAAAAAAAAAAAAAAATCATAAAATATTAGTCGTTTTCTAATTGAAATAATTTATATCAACTATTAAATTGTCATGAAACAAGTATGAGAAAATAATATATTTGGGTCTGTATTAAATGTTATTTTAATATATAACATTGTAATTATAACTCACGATGTTTATATTAATGGTTTTATTTCTATGAAACAAAATGTATACTAATATAAATAATTTGTAGTATGAGATATCAAATGTTAGTATGCTACTTCTATTTCTTTTATTAGATTTTCTTTTTTCTAGAGAGAAATGTCATATAGTAGTATAATGAATTAGTATATTGTGAATATTTCAGAATAAAATAGAAATAAAACAATAATTAAAAATTGAGTATAACTTCTTTGTAATTAAGAAGGGTACACATCCACACATAATAATAGTAATAAATAACCAACAGTCATATTATTTTATTTAATATTTGAAACCAAGTATTAGATAAAAAGAGTATAGTTTCTAACTAAAGGATTTGAACAGTAGTTAAGATTACAGGAAGTAAACATAAATAGATTTTTTTTATTAAAAATTAATTACAAATATTTAAACATTACTTGATGTTTCTAACTCACATCACTTAATATAATCAATTTTTTAATCAGAAATTAATAAAAAATATTTAAATTTACAAATAATTTAGAAATGAATTATACTTTCTAAATATTAAGATCAGTAATGACGAGAGAAATTAACTATTACGTCAATCAATCAATAATTCATAATTTTTACTTAAAAATCATTTCAAAATATCATCTTATCCTATTTTGAGCATCTAAATTTATTATTCGATACTATGATTGTCAACAATTACAGTCTTTAATTATGCTATTAATTACTAATTGGATGAAGTTATTGCGTAGGCAGTGACGAAGCAAGTTGTATCGTATCCCCAGTTGCACTTCTAATTGCTAACGTACGCATCACGGTCAACATTGTTACGCTGTGAACTTAAAACATCACTCAAATGGCATATATAATTATGAATAAATCAAAGACTACAAAGAGCATTTTATTCCAATTAATGTACCCAAAATTGATAAGTTCTACAAATTCTCATCTATCTCTCCATAATATTAATATTAATATTATTATTAATAATATTATTAATAATCACCTCATGCTATTTATATATAACTTATAAACCCAATTTAATGTGTTGACCCACCAAAGTGCCACGTTCCTCTTCTTTTACTAAAATAGTAGCCAAGTGTCTTGCATGTTATGCCCCTCAACTTCTTTATTTTACCATGATATTAATATTAATATTAATAACTTTATCCTTCATACTTTAATAATTTAAGGTGTATCCTTCTTGTTATCCCCTTTGAAGGATCATAAGTATATTTGCAAACATAATTTGACCTAGTGTATCTGCAAAAACAATTTCATGTTTTAAGGAATATTATCAATAAGGTAATAAATATGAATAATGTACATATATATAATATTTTAACGGGTATTCTATCTTAATGGGACTTAAATTAGTTGTCTAACTTCTCCTATTTCCTAATTAATGTTTGATTTGATAATTAGGATGTAAAATATATAAATTACACAATTGATCCAAGATGATATTATTTTTTGTTGGTCCACATTATCTTGAGTACCGGATAATATACACTTGTATTGATAATATGAAAGAAAATTTTCTTATATCTATATAGTAATATCTATTTAGGCACCATCTGTACAAGATTACAAATAATATTTTTATATAACGTAGAGATAATATATTATTTTATTCTACCATATCAATCCAAAACCATTTATCAGCTAATAAAAATATCATTTAAAATAATATATTCTAATCTATTATATGCACAGCCTCCAAAATTTAAGTCAACGGTCAACAGATAGAATATTTATTAAAAAAAAACGTGTGTAAAACCTAATTGGTGGCGAGCGACCTATTTATAAGACATGAAAAGAACAAAATGAAATCGAAAGCTGTTAAAACGTCGATCATACGCGGAGGCACGAAAAAGTTTGCTTGTTTTTCTGCGCTCTAACGTTGTTTCTCTCAGTATATATCTCTTGCAGCAGGCCCTGTCAGCTATATCTCACGAAATCCACGGTTTCATCAACGCTCATTAATTATCAATTTCAATCCCTAATCCTAATCCTCATCCTTATCCATTCTCATTCTCTATACCATCGTTTATAAATATTCTGCCCAAAAAAGTCTCACCTTTTCGTACAGAATATACGCATCGTAGCCCTTATCAAATCTCCATCTCACACCAATGTCCACCGATCTCTCCGTCATTCTCCCTCGTGTTCTCATTGTCTCTAGACGAAGCGTTCGCAAGAACAAGTTCGTCGATTTCGTCGGTATGTTATATGTTTCCTCCTTTTTCTTTAATTTTCAATTAAACCTACTACTTCAGTGCAATTCCTTAATTATTTTTCAATCACAAGGAAATTAACGTAACCCTTTTTGATAAAACGTGTTCTTATATGATTTTTTTTTTCTTTTTCAGGTGAATATCACCTGGATCTTATAGTAGGGTATGGCGCTGTGCCCGTGATTGTTCCTCGTGTTTCTGGGGTGCACATGTTGTTGGATAGCTTTGAGCCAATCCATGGCGTGCTTCTGTGCGAAGGGGAAGACATTGATCCCTCTTGGTACGAAGAAGATACCTCGGGTCTTTCACAAGAGGAATTGGACGAGATTAGAAGGCTCCATGTGAGTGACACTGCCATTGATAAAGAAAAAGACTCGATTGAGTTGAGCCTCGCGAAGCTATGCCTGGAGAGGAACATTCCCTATTTGGGAATCTGCAGGGGCTCACAGATTCTTAATGTAGCATGTGGGGGTACCCTTTACCAGGACATAGGGAAAGAGCTTTCAGTGAAGTGTCCCGAGAATAAAAGGGTGACGCACATAAACTATGACAATTATGATGGGCATAGACACGATGTGGAAGTGGTTGAGGACACCCCTCTGCATCACTGGTTTAAGGATTCTTTGGAAGATGGAAAAATGGATATTTGGGTTAATAGCTATCACCATCAAGGGGTGAAGAGATTGGCACAGCGTTTTGTTCCAATGGCTTTTGCACCTGATGGTTTGATTGAAGGGTTTTATGACCCTGATGCTTATAATCCAGAAGAGGGTAAGTTCATTATGGGATTGCAATTTCACCCTGAGCGTATGAGGAAGCCTGATTCGGAGGAGTTTGATTACCCAGGATGTCCTTTTGCTTATAAGGTTTGAAAATATATCAATTTTTTTTTTGGATATCTGTTTAATTTCATTGGTCCATATTGGTTACAGTTGAGTTAAGATTTGCAATTTCATTGAAAGTGCAGGAATTTGTAAAGGCCGTTGTTGCTTATCAGAAGAAGTTGAACAACTTAACAACAGTGCAAAAGCCTGTTAAGCTTAATAAGGAAATGGAAAACAAAAGGAAGATTATAGTGCGTAGTTTCTCACATGCCAAAAACCTCTACAACGCTGGTCGTGGAACCACTTCCCCCAGAGACTCCGAACTTGAAATTGGAGCAGAGTTTCTTGAGGTATTACAAAGTACCTATTATATGCATACATTTTGTTTTCCTCTGTTATTCGTGAATCATGTTTGTCTGTGTAAGGAATGTGAAAGTTATCAGTTTTTGTTGTGTGTATTGATTGATGATAAATTTTGCAGTCGAACACGGCCTTGAGTGTGCAGCAAGAAAACAGGTTAAAGCAAATGGGTGCAACGGTTAGGAATGCAAGATCATACAAAGAGAGAGTGAAGCTGAATGAGGAAAGGGAGAAGATGGCAAGAGGTGTGATGAGGAAAATGTCAGTGGAACAGTTGTCAGAGCTTTTGTCTTTCTATCACACAATGGGACAGATTTGTTCAGAAGTGTTGGACTTAAAGATACATGGCCTTGTCACTCCTCAATGAGTTTCACTTCAGGAATTTGTTCCTTTTCGTTAATTGATCATGCAACTCAACCAACTTTTGTTTCTTTCTATGTTGCCTGTCAAGTTCGATGATGTGGTCCTTTAAATCCAATGATTGTTATGGGAAATTGAGGCTTGTCTTTTTATTCCTTTGTTTGATTCTGATGTTAAATTCCTTGTATTTTGGATGATACGTCAAATGTCAATCACTTCTGTAAAGCCACTACTAGCTTTGGGGAAAATTTTAAGAGCAGGATTGAGGAAATAAAAGTTCATTCTTTATATAAAAACCTACTATTCTGTATCTCCTTTTAAGAAAATTATAAGCTACTATTCTGTATCTCTTTTTAAGAAAATTATATTTTAACTAGGATTTTTTACAAAGTTTAGAGAATGTATATGTGATTTGATGTGGTGTAATTAAAAAAAAAAAGTTTGGTGTGATTTGAAAAGAAAAGTTTTTTAAAATTTATCAAGAAAAACTCTCTGAAACTATGGTTCTCCCTTCTTTTAATTTCAACTTCTGATATATATATATATATATATATATTAGTAAACAACATTCTGACCTAATTTTTTTCTAAGTTGACACATCTTGTCTTCTATCTTCATTCTTTGCGCTTCAAGTATTGGTACGTTGTTGTCTTCCAAGAACACCCCTTGACATTCTTCTTTTTCCCTTCTTTGAAATTGGGCATATACATGAAACCCTATATAGATAGTGACGTTTATGGTATGCTTGTTGTCAACGGATGGAATTAAAATAAGAATACTTGGCACATGACAGTTGAGGTTTATTATTTGATTATTTTGCATGAATCAATCGGACAAAGTGTGCTTGTTTATCAAAGCAGTAATTAAAGAAGGATTTCCATTGTGTTGAACGTCATTTTATATTTATTTTTATAATTATTTGGACTTTTATGAACTTGAGTTTGTTTGAACTTTATTTAAAATTTATGACAGTGATGTATTTTATTTTATTTTATTTGAATTTATGATTAAATATTTATTTTTAAATAATTTTGTAAATAACCGTGGGTACCCGTGAATACCCGCGGATATGAAAAAAATAGGCGGGTACCCACATAACGGATACCCGACTGATTCATATTAAAATGTAACATAACTCATTCATAAAAAAAAGTGACTGATACATGTTCTCAACACCACAACTTGAACTCATCGAAATATTACCACCAAGTAATATTAATAACATATCACTCTCTCATAGCCAACCATTATATTTTTCTTGCACACCAACACCTCTTGGAAAAATCCTTTCCCCTGCTTTTCATAGACTTACTAACAACAACTCCACTCGCTCGATAAAGCCTTGGGTGGAGCACTCTTGCTAAGCTTATGCAAAAGAATTACCAAGGAACGAAACCCCTTACCCTGACTCGACAAAGTCGTTGAGGTAAAGAAACCATATTGGCTTTACAACTATCAAAGAGTTCATACTATCTCATCACACATGTACACCCATACATATCATACCTCATCACAATATCAAACATACCTTAACTCATCATGCAATTACATCATATCATGTCGCATCATCATAAATCATTATCATAGTATACCCCAAGCATTATTTCCTTACAGTTTAGGATTTAAACATATAACAACATCATGTTAAAACAAACCACAACAACAAAACAGAAAGTTCCACGTGTGATGAGTGGATTTTTCCACAACCTATGGATTCAGCTCTAGAAAACAAAATGTGAACCAGCGAGTTCCACAAGTGACTTGTGGATTCTTCCATACCCGTGGGTTTGGCTTCAAATATACAAGAGTCAAAAGAGCGGGTTCCACAAATGACCAGTGATTTTCCCACAACTTGTGGATTTGACTTTAAAAATGAAAACCAAGAACTAAAATTCACTAAAGCATTGACACAACTAATGGATTCTTAGTAAACTCATAAAATCTTACCTCCAACGCCCTGCACTTCACAAAAATTCCACAACCATAACTACAAACCCATTATCAAATCGTGCTTACTTCAACCACAATTAACACTCCAAAGGAAAAACAAGTTCTATTTACAACTGTTGCTCTAACCTCAAATAAATTCACATTTTAACAAGATGGAGATAAAAAATCCCTAATTTCCCCATTTATTCCTCCAAACAAAAAATTAAATTAAATAGATTAAACATCTTAACCCTACCATCAAAGCGAATTTTCCATCCATCTCGTCTCACATTCACCAAAAAAATTGATAGGAATCATAGACACAAAAATATCTTTCCTTACCCTATAAACTTAATCCCAAACGATACATTTCACATTACCACCATGAATTCAACTATTAAAGAAACTTGTTATCATATTCCATCCCTAAGAACGAAATTACCCCTTTATAATTCCATATTTTAAAATACAATTAATTCTCCATACATAACCACCAAATAAAATCTGTATGTAATTCTCCATACAAACAAAATTTGTATGTAAAGTCTTAAATTCGTATGTAATTGAATAATTCCGATGAATTATATATGGAAGAATGTCGTATGTAAAATAGACGTAAGTAATTTACATACGGAAAAATTTTCGTATGTAATGTTACATACGAAATAAATCTGTATATAACAGATGAGGTCATTACCCACAAAACAAATCCGTATGTAACAAATGAGAACATTATATATAGAAATAGATTCATATGTAATAATTTAGATTTTACTCATGAAATAAATCTATATGTGACTGATGAGTGACATTTCCAATGGAGAGATCCGTATGTAATTAACATGTACCATAACAATTTTTTTTATATTGCTATAACCCAATTATAATAAAGTTAAATGAAATAAAATTTTACCAACACTAATTCAAGTAAAGTTTGTGTACATAACAATCTAATAAAGTTCTAATAGTACGTCCAAAATCAAGTCATAATTAACAATATATATATAATCCAAATGAATAACTAAGAATCTACATCTAAAACCAACAATAACTCCATCCAAAATGATGGTTTAAGAAAAAGTTGAACATGTTACAAGTTTATTAAATAAAAAGAAAGTACTACAAAAATCAACTGATTTCCATAAAAGTCAGTGCGCAAGTTTGGTTGGTTGGGTAGAATTTTAATACCTTAAAAATCCCTACCTTGTGTGATGTTATCTGTCCAAGACTATCTCCTGCATAGATTTACTAATTTAAATACTTTTCCATATTATTGTTAATTCACCGTTGAAGAAAAAACACAGAAAATGAAGAATAAAAATGATACTTTATGTGGATGGTGGAAATCACATTCCCCAACACAAGAAAATGTTAAGTGTAACACCCCAAATTTTGGGATATCACAGATAGTTAGAAAATGAACACGTTTGGCGGAAAAAGTATTATCATTGAAAATGTATTAATAAAAAAACCTATATTTTAATTTAACTTACATAATTAAAAATGTCACTTTGTCAAAAACTTCCAATAACATTTGGAATAAAAGAAAATTACATAATTTATAGTATCTGATTTAAAACAACTAAATATATTATAAAAACTCCCAAGTCCACCCCAGCCTCTCGTCAATCTACTCCATGCCAAGATTATCTGCAATATCATCTGCTCTCGTATAACATACACGTTATACGATCATTGCACATACAACAAACACACAAACAAACAAATAGGGGTAAGCTAACCATAAACAATGATATTCATAAAAGAAATTCATAAATAAAACTTGTCCAATAATACTCAACGTCGCATTCAAGTAACACGAAAACTTTATGATCACAATCCATGCTTGGTTTGAACACACAAACCCCAAATCCAAACAATCATACTAAACCAAACATAGCATCACATTCATTTAAAATCTTCATTAAATTCCACCAAGAGCTTTCAAGCAAAGCAAAACACTTTCAACATGCAACACATAAGAATTTCATATTGCCAACAAAGTACTCACCATCACATCATGCATGGGAAATAAACCATAATATAAACCCATCAACTTATCAAATAATACATTCATACAATGAACCCCATGAGTGACATTCATTCAAACACAATATAAAATCACACTCAAGTAATTATCCTCAAACAACCACTTTAACTCCATAACCATGCAACCCATGAAAACCAAGAAGGACCACCCATCTCATAATATCCCACCAACACATTAACACATAAAATAATTAGTAACACCAAATGAAAAACACCAACCAAAAATATGAGAAATTAAAGAGAACCAAAAATTTAAACAATGAAAGAAAAATAAACCAAACATCTAACATCCTCACTTAATCTTTCTCTCCCCACCTACCTGCATGCATACGGTCCCATCTCAAAATAAACGTATACACATGCTATGCCTATACTCGAAATAGCATAGAAAAAGGATGAAAGAGAAAACTATCACATGATTCATTTGAACGCATGGAACAAAAGGCTGCACTCACGCACACATGCACCAACCTAACCTCCTAAAAACATGAGAAACCTATATAATAAACATATTGTACCCCTACAACTAAAACATTAACATATATGTGTGGCCCACCAATTCCAAAGTTAGAACCCATTCATTTAAGTGAGAGAGAGAATAGAAAAGAAGAAAGGGAAAAACTAATGCATGAACCCATTCATTTACGTGAGAGAGAGAATAGAAAAGAAGAAAGAGAAAAACTAATACATGACTCATTAATAAAACCAAAGAGAAACCCCATGCTATATGTGATGAAATAGGAAGTCAAGCCTGCACCTAGAGATGTCAAAATGGGTTTTGACCCATGAGTCAACCCGGCTCACCACGGGTTCGAGCCAGGTTGGGTTGAGAAAAAATCAATTTTTCCAAAAGTGAGTTAAACTCAACCCGGCTCACTTAACCCACAGGTTAAACAGGTTCGAACCGGCTTGAAGGTGGGTTGACCCACTTAACCTACCAACATTTTTTTACAATTTTTTTTTATTTTTTTTAATAATTATTTACTACTCCTAATTATATAGATTCACAATTTCATATTTTTAAATGCAAGAATATTGCTCAATCGTATTTGAATAGTTTGAATGTTTAATTAATTTGATTGTCAAGTTATATACGTTAATACTTTAATCTTTAACTATAATCTTCATAGTAAATTACTCAAGCAACCGTCTTATAAACAATGTTTTCTAAATTACCATGACAGAAAATATGAAATGTTAGCCATGTTTTCTTGAATTATATGGATACTTTCTTGGAAACAATTCATCATATATTGGTGGTGAGCATGATGAAGACATTGGTTCTTTATTTTATTGTGATTTTCATCTTATTGGTTGCTTAAAAAATTATTTAAATATTTGAATACTTAAAAATAAATAAATAATTTTTTTATGTGGGTTGGTGAGCCAACCCACTTAACCCACCAACCCGTGATGGGTTGAGCAGGGTTGTAAAATTTCTGGCTCACCATAAACTGAACCGGATTGGGTTCACTCATTTTCAACCTGGCTCGTGGTGAGCCAACCCGTGTAAGCCAGGTTGGCTCACTTTGACATGTCTACCTGCACCATGAATTGTAAAGAATAAAACAAAAGTCCTATGGGTCCCACCAAATAACAAAACATCATAACACTAATCCAAATTTTTAAGTCTTATGTTTGGTACCCCTGGAACACAAAACTCTCGGCCCCACCATCCCATCACTTATACAAGCTTTTAACACTTTAGGTTGCCAAGAGAAAAAGAAAGAAAAAGGAATCATGCCATTGAGAAGGAAACGCGAATATAGAGATATCTGCACCAAACGGAAATAAGGAAAGAGAAAAGAAAGAGAAAGATTTTAAGAGGAGAGAGAAAAGTGAATTTCGTGTACCCTTGCACCATGAGTAACCGGAAGAATGAAAAATGAATTGCATGTTAATAGAACCCTCTCTCACATAGAACCCACTTTCACATAGAACCCACTTTCACAAAGAACCCAATTAACCAAACCAAGGTTTGACGCTATGGCAGCCAAGGAGAATGGACAAGTGCAAGCTCCCACATGCACCAAAAACAAAAACGGAACCCGCAAAGAACATGTAGCGACGCATGTTCTGCGCTACACTCTTCTATACCATTAACTCTTGACTAAGCCATCACCTGTGGCTGCCCCTCATGCATGAAAGAAGAGAAGAATAATGCAATTAAAAACAGTGGCACCATGCACACGTATAAATCATCACAAAGCTTCATGTAATATTGGAATGATAACATAACCACATAATCCATGGCAGCAATGACAGTATACAAAAGATTAACTTCTCCCTACATTACACATGCATGATTTTCAAGTTTCATTCATCAAACAAACAAAACAAAAGAAGAAAACAAGGTTGGCTTCCCCTACCTCATGAAGTTCTTCCAAACATCTACTTCGCTGTCTCATTTCACTTCTCCATGGCTTCTCTCGGTCTCTTTCTCTCTAAATTCTCGTTCTCTCCCTCTCCAAAACCCTAATGTTTAAAACTAAATTTATCTCCTATTTTTCTTAGCATTTTCTGTTTATATTTACAAAATAAAATATAAGATTTGGTTGTTTTCTTCAACTTGTGCTAAGAGTAATGATTAGCGGAAAAATAAAGCAGAAACGAAGTGTAGGGTATGATGCTGTTTTTAGGCTTTTTTGTATATCGGGGTTCATTTAAAGTGAAATTTGTAAAAAAGGGTCTGTTCAATTTTTTTTTTGTAAAATAGGGTCAAACCGGTAGGGTAAGCGATGACATTACAGGTGAAGTCGTCCCCCACCCTATCGGTTTTCTTTCTTTTTTCTTTTTAAAGCAAAATCGTACTGTGGGAGGCCGGTTTCTATTCACTTGAAAAGTGAAGTCGTCCTCGCACATGACGACTTCACTTTTCAATTTTTAACGGGATAGTTTTTCCTGCTCGTGTAACCAGCTTCAAAACTATCAAAAGCAAACATCAAATATATCTGAAAAATGTTCAATCAATTAAACACAACAAGAAGGAAAGTTAATGCAAGGAGAATCCCTTCCGAGGGCATTTGGTTTCTGTAGGCCCAAAAGCCACCAATAGCAATTGGGAAGAGGCACATTGCAATGAAGAAATAAGCAACCTTGGCTCCTTTCCACATTGGCACACCAGCTGGGTGTTTAAAAGTTTAAGGCACTGTGGACTGAATTTTCAGGGCTAAATTGTGACCTATGAAAGAAAAGGCTATAATTCCAAGTGCATTCATGGCATGATGGCAAGAAATACAAGACTATAATTCCAAGTGCATTTATGGCAAGAAATACAGAAGCAGAAGGTTGTAACAATTATAGCGGTTCGTAGGAGATTGAAGGTGGTCTTCGTTGGCTTACAGAGAGGATCCACGCCATGGTAGAGTAAGTTATAATACTGAAACGTTAAAAAAGTATATAAAATAAAAAAACTGAAAAGTGAAGTCGTCATGTACAAGGACGACTTCACTTTTTCAGATGAATAGAAATCGGTCTCTTATATCACGGTTTTGCTTCTCGAAAAAAGAAAAAAGAAACCGGTAGGGTGGAGGACGATTTCATTTGTAGTGTCGTCTTCCACCCTGACGACTTGACCCTTTTTTATAAAAAAAAAATTCAACGAACCCCTTCTTACAAATTACAATTTAAATGGACCCCGAAATACAAAAAAACCATTGTTTTCATCATCCGAATATATTGGGAGCAAGGAGAAAAATGAATGAAATAAGCACTGGAGTATTAGAAACAAATTTGAGGAGAGAGAAAAACTAAAATTTCTCGTGGGCCCCACTAAAAGAGAAGTGAGAAAAATAAAAGAAACTAAATAAATACAGCCAAGTTCGAACCGAAGAGCCTGCATGCGCACATTCAGTTTCCAGCCACGAAGCCAATTACTTTTCCAATTTAAAATATGCACTACTTAATTATATACACATATTCTCAACATTACATATAATATTAAAATTTAAAAATAAATAAAAAAATAACTTAAATCACTTAAATAATTATTATAAATACAACAATAACTTAAATCACTCAAATAATAATTATTTCATATTTCATAATTTAATAACATAATTAAATTAAATAAATCAACAATATTAATCAAGCCATTAATTTTCCTATGTGTTTTTCTTTTATTATAATATTTTTTCGGGTCTTACATTAAGCTTTTTGAGTAAATAACATGCAAAACATCCGAAAGTATGAGACCAAAGAGCTAAGGCAGTTGAACACTTACAAGATTAAGACTAAGAAGCTTCTAATTTACAAGAGTCACAACATGCATAATAGAATATGTTCCATAAAACCACGTGAAGCATAAAACAGAAATAGCAATACAAGTTACAACATTGTTAATTTATCCATTATTTTCGCGAGGCATGTATGAAGTATCAAACTAGAATCCTTTATTACTCAAATATAAGTAAAAGGTGGTCATTTTGGGTAGACTTAAGTATAAGCATATCTCATTCCCTAAACCTTATTTAATGATACCATTTCAAACCTAACCATCATTTTCAACTAATATAATTTGAGGTTAATTTAGGAAAAATATTTCTTTATTGTATGAAAACAAGAAGATTAAAAGAACTTAATTACTATACTTAGCAAGTGTGAAAGTCAGAGTCAGTAATAAATAACGAGGACAAGATGACAACTACAAATTTATTTATCTAACTTGTGAGTCTAAGCTTCAGAAACATTATCAGGAATTGGATAAGGACAAAATCTGGGACAAAATTCTAGTATCCTTATGATTAGAGGTGCTATAAACATTGGGCACACCTTCACAAACAATGGTGAAAGTATGATTAAGAGGAAGAAACACGTAGCAAGTTAATTAAATGGGGAAAAACACAAGTTCATTAGCTAACCTCTTTCCTAATGGATGCATTTAACAACATATCCTTAAACATAATGAAAGGGAGTACCCCCTCCTTCGTCCCTTAAATAAATTATCTCCTCTCTTTCCTCTAATATCTATGCATTCTATTTTAATCCATTTAAATTGAATTTAAAATATGTAAAAATGTCATAAAAAGATGACAAATACAATAGGGAAAGATAAATTATATATAATTTGCAGATTTTTTAAATCTATTTAACTCGTTGCTTTGGCATATTAAGCCATAACTAAAGTTGGTGTGCACAATCAAAGGAGTAAAAGTTTATTTTACATGAAAATTCCCATTCTCAATATGTTAAATAGAGCATCCATAGAAATTTTAGACCAAAAAGGGTATTATTTCCTACATTGAGTAATTGGATGCAAAGTTCTAAATACAAAATTGTTTAATTCCTATGAAAAACTAAAAGCATACTATTTTCATAATTTCTAAGAGAGACGAGGAATAAACTATAGAAAACTATACTATAATCATTAAACACTACCCCGAGCTCCTTAGGAACAAGCTACCATTAAGAAATTACATAATTCATGTAGTTCATACCAATTATTTAATTTTCTTTGCGTCCACCCCTCACTTTTGAGTCCATAACTTATGCAACTATAGTGTATCAGTTAAGAAAATCACATTTAACAATATTTTGGATGTAAATAATATCAAATTTATGATGAGAAATTACATTCAAGCTTCTTTTCAACAACATAATTGATGTAGCCATGAATTCTATGTGGAGTGAGTGTGTGGGGAAAACATCAAATAAAATTTGGCTCAAAAACTTTAGAACAAGAAGTTTAAATATCATATCCAGTCGATTTAGTCCCCCTAAAAAATAAGCAAGCGCACAAATTGTAATACGAGAAACTAAAGGCCATCATTCATTTAAAGTTAGATGAATTTATGAGGCAACTCAAAACCAACAACAAATATATCCTTGTTTTCTTACTTTACACGCTTGCTCGCTTTAGAAGAGCTAGATCCATAGTATTATGTCTAACCATCAAACAAATTGAATTAAAATTACAAGCTCATGCAAGAACTTACAAAACATAAATTGTGCAAATTTCCTTTAGTTTTAAGGCTATCAACATCTCAATCAAATTGTTGCTTCCCAGATGCTAGAAGTGCTTCATCCTTGATCAGGAAAATTAATACATTGAACATTGAACACTAAACATTATGGCAAGTGATTCTCAATGGATTTTCTACTTCTAATAAACATCATCCCTTAATCCCAAATCACCCCCACACTAACAACCTCACACAAAAACAAATTAAAACCTAAACATAACCATTTCTAAAATAGAACAAATCAGCAACTACAAAGACCCATATAAAAAGTGAAAAGTGAAGTTAATATGAAAAGTGTAAGACCCAAGGAATTTAAATAACTAATTAAACAATTATTTAATAAATGCGGGTAGTAGGAGCCTTTAAGGCATTTAATGCAGATAGCTATGATGTGGAAAAGTGCTAGCTCAAATGGTTGAGAGTACTTTATTGTGTGAGAGGACTTGGTTTCAAGTCTTATATATGCCGTTTGTGTGTTATTTAATTATTATTGTTTTAATAATATGCTAGAGCATGTTGAGTGATAATATAATCATAAAATTATATTAATCATCATGAAACTTGAATTGGTTAAATGGTGGAACATTGATTTGGCTTTGGCATGGTGAGGGGTTCAAACCTTGGTGAACCCAAATTAAACTTTTTTTTTTTTTTTGCCAAAATGTTCTTTGGCATGAAGGTGAAAGGGCAAGGAAACCCAAGCAGTAAAGGGAGGGCTGGAAAACCATAATAAGACAACAAATTGAATGGCATTAACCTTAGTTTAATTGTAATTTCGTTTTGCATCATTAATCCCACATTAAGACACAAATTATTGGCCAATTAAGGGAAAAAGAGAGAGGTTTTGTGGCTGGTTTTGTTGGATGGATAGAGGAATACGAAAATCAGAGTAAGGTGAGTGTATTGAGTGAGACATTGAAGCTAAATTAAGGAGAACTAAGGAAGGCTATTGGAAATAAGGGAGAACCAAGGGCTACTCAAGTTTTAAGCAAAGGAAACCAGGTTAGGGGAGCTGAACTCGTAATTTATGTTGTTTTGTTAATGGTATGATGTATGATGTGCAAGTACATGCTTCCTGTTGAATTAATTCGTAAATTCTAGGTTTCTGGAAAATTTCCAGAAACCGCTTGGCGGACGATGAACTGCCGCTAGGCGACTCATCCTATTTTGCTTGTTTTTTGGGTTCTCGAGAGGAACCGCCTGGCGGTGAGTTTTGTGCCGCCAGGCGACGCGTGACAGATTAACCCAATTTCTGGGTTTTACTTGAACTGCCTGGCGATGATGAAGACCCGCCAGGCGGCGCGAACCAATTTTGGTTCGATTTTGATGTTCAGGATGTTTTGAGATGACTCTAATCGAAGGGAAAACAAATTTTAATGGTTAAGGGGTGATTGGATGTCAAACATCATTGAAATTCATTTAATTGATGGCTAAATTGGATGAATTCGTGAATGGGAAGTCTTAGGGATGAACCGTAATCCCAATAACTAGGTTCGTATCCTATGGAGTCAGAAATTGATGGAACTCAGAGTTGTTGTGAAGGGAGTAAGGTTCGCAGGTGTAGGAACTGCCTAGCGGCACCCATTTGGCAGCCCAGCACCATAACATCAATGTGAGGGGTGCTCTGGTTCACGAAAAACGTTTTTTTTCGTACTTTTTGCGCAACAGGAACCGCCTGGCTGTAGTACAGTCCCGCCAGGCGCCACCTTCCACTTCTGGACGCTAGGCGCCATCACTTTTTTCTAGTTTGCGTAGTTTTCGTAAAAATGTATTTCCCGGTTCGTTGACCGTCCGATTTAGGTGAAATTTTGACAGGTGGTCCATAACATGTGGTTCGTCACTTTGAACGGTGGAGATTTGATTTGGATGTCTGTAAATAGAGATATACGTTACTCAATATTGCTGAGTTTTGAGTCTTTAAAATGCATGAATAACCTCTTGATAATTACTAGTAACTTCTAATGAAGCATGATTGGGTTATGTGGTAAGTCTCTATCAATTTGAATGTTCATTTGGATTAGTCACATGTGGAGAATTGGTTTGGTGAAGGAATGGATGTCAATATTAAATTGCATTGGTGCATATGATCATGTGCTTAATATTGTTAGAGTGTTGCTACTCATATATTGTGTTTGAGCATGCTTGGGATGGTCTATATGACTAGGGGATGAATGCACACATGAGGTGCTATAAGGCCTGGAACATTAAAGATGGCAATGCTTTTCATTAGGGGTACTCTAGAATGAGAGCAAATGAGAGTAACTGAGAGTAACATGTGTGAAGTGTTCTTGAACCTGAACTAAAACCAATATTATGCAAGTACTGGTGTAGCGCCTAGCGGTAAGGAGGGGTGCGCCAGGCGGAGTCTGTAGTTCAGTGAATCCTACGGCGTGTGGCGCCTGGCGGTAGGGGAAGTCCTGTCAGGCGATAGTTACAGTGGCAGTGAAGACTAAGGTGCTTAGCGCCTGGCGGTACGTGTCCCCCGCCAGGCGATTTTGCTGCAGCAGATTGGTGTTATACTTGCTATGATGTGTGTGGCATTCCTTGAGTTGAGCTCGGGATAGGAGTTAAGCATGTGGCATTCCTTGAGTTGAGCTCAGGATGGCGGATGAACACGAGGAACACTTGAGTTGAGCTCGGGATGGCGAGTGTTGCCGGTGTGAGTGTGCTGCTTGTGGCCAGTACGGATGGGTCCAAGTAGATTGCCCTCCTCAGTAGTTGACTAACGAGTTTGGTAGTATTGGGACGTTACGAATTAGGTTCGTATATGGGAACTCCACTTGGCATTACAGTGTATGATCCGTAGCATGGTTTCCCGCACGTGCTCTATTGGGTGTGGCCGATAGGTATGGCAGCAAAACATCTTGAGGTACTTACTAGAGGACGTAGAACACGAATAACATGGTTGTGGCCATGTGGTATGGATTCAAAGGAAGGAATTCCTTTGGTTTGTTTTTGAGATATATATACTTATGTTATATATTTATATGTTTATTTTGTTAGCTCACCCTATCTACTTGTGTTTCGCGATGATCGTGTACGCGGTACACGGGAGCAGATGATGTTGCAGGTGGATCTGGTGAGGTTTAGCAGCAAAGCGGGGAAAACTGATGGGAACAGTTTTATAGACTTTTATCATTTATGGTTTTGGAATAAAGGTGTAATCTATTTGAACTGTGAGTTATTTTCATTATGAAATAAATTATTTGAAATTTCCCGCGTTTTTGGGACATGGATTTATAATAAATGTGATTTTATTTTCTTATTTTATTTTATTATTTAAACTCGTAATATCCGGTCGGGATGTTACAAAAAGTGGAAGAAAACCAGTGAGTTCTACGAATTGCTTAAGCTTCAAGTTGAGTTGATCCCAATGAGAGATGTGATGAAAATGGCCTCCACCACCACGAACCTTCCCCTCATGAGCATTCCATCAAATAGGTTTTACGCGGGGGGATTACTAGTCCACAACCATGTAAGGCCTCACACGGTGGTCGCGAACGCTGATGACTTTATCGTAGACGACGTCACCGGAGGTGAGCGGTGGTAGAGGAGGTTGTCACAGAAGTGGGTGGTGTGGTTGTTGTCGTCGAGGGCCATGACGCGAATGTCACAAAACCTCTTTCTATGGTCGAAGACAAATTGGAGGAGCAAAAAGGGATAGCCATAGCGGCAACAGTAGGGCTTGAGGTTAGGGATGTTGATGGGGTGGAGCGTAGGTGAACGAGGTGGTGTCGTTGGCGTCACATATGTTTGAGAAAGAATGTGAGTTCCTCCAAGGTCTGGGCGAGGAGGAAGCGACGACCAACGCTTATTTTTATGAACTTGGGTTAGAGCTTCAAAGCTAGGAGACGTGTGACCATGTTGGTGATTTTGGTAGGTCGGGATCGAGGGAGTAGCAAACAACGAGGGTTTTGGCAAAGAGGTCGTTCAAAAAGAAATTTTTAACATTCAATTTTTTTAACATTTTATTTATTTAACA
>Ga0214543_1007709_pt1 | contig 18220 bp, 16 predicted proteins | sample CNSS2metaG_FD_160094 | JGI IMG/M metagenome (GOLD analysis project Ga0214543, IMG submission 160094) | Root nodule microbial communities from cowpea collected in UCLA plant growth center, Los Angeles, California, USA - CNSS2 | ecosystem: Host-associated > Plants > Roots > Nodule | place: USA... | reverse complement strand
TAATATATATATAAATATATATTTTATATAAAAAAATATATATATATATATATATATATATATATATATATATATATATATATATATATATATATATATATATATATATATATATATCGAGTACTTTTAGGATAATATGATTGTTATCTTATCTCGTGAATTAATTTATCTGTGTGACGTCTCTTTCCAAATAGAAAGATATTTTGATTTTTAATTATTATTTAACATATAATTATATTATACTTGAAGTTTGATAAAACAAAAATATAAACTTAAGGATGTCTTTATAATTTATACATCATAATTTTACACACGGAATTTTTACATCTTATATTTTACATTCTATAGCTTTCAGATAATAGGAGAAGGAGAAAAAAATTTTATTTATTTACTATTCCATATTTATCTAATACTATTACTAGTTTTCACATGGTTAAGTGGGAATAAGTTTATAAGAGAGTTAACATACATAGTCGGAGGCATGTGAAAAGTGACCACAATTGGTCCTTGTAAAATTATAATTGCATCCGGTGTAGAAACAAAAGTCACTGTCCAATGCCCTATTCCTTGGAATGTTACATATTTGTTTGCAATGTTTGTCTGCCAACTCACTTTTGGAAGGAGGGTTATGATATCTACTGAAAATGGATTTGGAATCCCTAGCGAAGAATGGTGAGGGACGTGTTTGAGCTAAACGTGAAAAAGTTCATTGTTTGAACCCTAGCGGCATGCTCCCAACGTGAGAGAATCAGAGGTGGAAAACACGTGAACCCTAATTGAGAGGTTGGCTTCAATGGGCTTTGTGTGTGAAAGATGTTCAAGCGAAAGCTATTTGGATAGAAGCCCAAACATGTGGCTCTTCTAAAGACGCTGCAGAATGTTGTGCTAGGTGTTGTATCCGTGAGATGCGTGGATTGTAGAAGCTGGATCCATGTGATGCTGGCCACGCATGATTCCTATAAGCAATTGGGTGCAGACCCACGTGAAAGGCGCATGATGCAGGTTTTTTTTTGGAATGGGCCGCAACAAACCAAGGCCCACAATGCACATGCTTGTAAAAGTTGATCTGCATTTAATAAAGGCAATTTTAGAGAAAATATTTAATTAATTAAAAATAAAGAAAATAAAAGAAATAAAAGAAATATGCCCAGGCGTTGGCCCAATGCTATAAGTCTTGTTGGGGTCACATCATCATGTTGGTGGTACCGCTCACACGCTGATTCGTATCCTGTGTGCTTTCTTCTACAGTTTCGATACGAGTCCAAGGTGGTGAGGTCATATATGTTTTGAAAGTGTTGACATGCCTCTAACAAAAGGGCCAACAACCGTAGGAGGATACGAGAAGATTGGGCCTCCTTTAAGCATAATAGGCCCAAGTTGAAGTTAAGGAAGATGTGAATACCTAACCTTGGACTCTATATTTGTAAATATTAGACTATGGTTTATTTTGGGCCCAATAGTATAGGATTTTCTTTTAGTTATGTATTTTGGTTATGTACTTGAGAGCTACTCCAAATCACCATCACCGAACCTTCTCCTCTCCTTTATACTTACTTTCACGCCTTCAACCTTCCATGGACTCCTTCATTACATATGAATGGATTTCTAGCTTGAAGATGGACTCACCATGTGGTATCTAGGGCTTTGGTTGGACACGCTTCAAGAGATAAGTTCATCTTCTTCCTTGTTTCTTCAAATTTTTATTGTCTTATGCTTCTTTCCTTGCTTGACTTGAGTTTTTTACCAATTGATTTCTTATTCTATGTCTTATTCTTTTGGTTCAACTTCGTTTGCTTTATCTTGAATCTTCCATGTGTGTTATATGTGTTCTATTGTGTTATGATCATTTGCTTTTTAAATTTTATTGAGTGTTTATTATTTTTGTTCGATGGATTTGTTCTTGTTTTAAGTCATTTTGGTTTTCAAATCCAAATGTTGTGTTTAGAAGTCATGTTTAGTCATTACATGTCATAAACCCTTATTTAGCCGTTTGAATTTTGCTAGAACATGTGCTTCCTTTGGTTTTTTTTTATGCGAATATTATGATTTCTGGTGTTTTGAATTTTTCTTCTAATTGAACATTTGTTCTCTCTTAGAGCCTTGAAAATGAACCTTCACATCTAGATAATCTTGGTTATCTTAATGTTCAGTGGGTATCTTCCTTGATGCTTGCTTAATCACTTAAACACTATATATTGGTGTCCTTTTTTAGTGCCTTTGATTTTCAATTTTGTGTTCTTACTCGTTATTAGACCATTGACAAGTTTGTAGAGTTGGGATTAAATTGTGTTTGTTTCAAGTTTCATAATCTCTACTTTGATTCTTTAGGTTTCTTTCCAATTTTAAGTGTTTTTCTTTTCTTCTTTGCTTCAAGTGATATATGATGGATTTGTAGAAGAAGTGGTTCGAAATTGGTGCTGGAAAATTGTTGAGAAAAATTCTAAAGAGAGAAAAAAAAATATAGAAAAAGTTTTACGAAAGGAACAAAAGAAAAGATAAGAAAAATTGATCAAAAGTTGTGCATCATGACCACTACTACTACTTGGAGTTAGTGCATTAATTGTTTGAAGTTTAAGCATTTAATTCTTTGCAATTCAACCTCTATATGTCTCGGCTTTGAGCTTATTGAGTGACCTAATGCCGCAATAGTTGATTTTTGGTTTTTGAAATTTACTTTAGTGCCATTCTCTAGGTGATTTTTAATTGTGTGATTAGCCTTTTATTTCGAACCTAATTTTTTCCTTGTTTTAATTCGTAATTCCTTGTGTCTTGTCATATAATTTCATTCCTCTAAGTTTAGCTTTCATTCATTTCATGCTTTTATTGCTTTATTTCCTTTGGCTTCTTTTGGTTTTGGTGAACATCTTGATGTAAGACTCTCTTTGGAGGTGGACCAATATCTTGAGGTAGCATCTTAGGGGGTGGAAGTCAAAGTGGAACTCCAAGCTTCAAAGGAGCCCTAGGTATTCTCTCATCTCTTAATTATAACCTTTTTCAAATAGTAAATGTGTTTGTAGACGATGAGTGTGTCTTGTACCAATAAGCCTCACCATTAGGGTCGATTAGCTTAGGCATTTAAATTCTTGCTTTGTTTTAATTGTTTTTTATAGTGTGTCTTAATTTGTCACTTAATTCCATCAAAGAAGTTTTGTGCAAGAGTCTTTTAGTTCCTTTGGCTAGGAAAGACTTTGTACTTAAGAAATCCAAGTTATTTAACTCTCTTTTCTAGAAGAGAACTTAAGAAGCTTGCTATCTACTTCCTATTTGGAATTTCTTAGAAATACCTTTGTTTTAAAACCTAAAATAAAAAAAAATTTAGTCATTTCTAGGCAGCCTTCTCTACATAGTGCAAGTGAGTGTTAGCATTATATTCACAACTTAAAACAAGATTATCAATAGCTCAAATCACTTGAACTATGGAGAACACAAGAGGCAACAAAAAAAGTAAAAGATCAATTGAAAGAGATGCTCAACTTGCCATCTTACAGGAGGAAATTAGAATTTTGAGACTAAAGGATGAGAAAATTCAAAATAAAATTAAAAGTAGGAGTAACTCTGGTAGAGTATCTAGAAGTAATGAAACTATAATTGAGGAAGATGGAGGATAAAGTTAGGAGATTACTACCAACAACCTTATCACATTGGGAGATAAAGAAGAGACCCTACCCCTAGGGATTCTAGAGTTGACCTACCATATTTTCAAGGAAAGGATGATGTAGAGACATATTTGGATTGGGAAATGAAGGTGGAGCAACTTTTTGTTTGCCACCAAGTTAGAGAAGAAAGAAAAGTGCCTTTAGCAACCCTTAGCTTCCAATGGTATGCAATGTATTGGTGGACTTCTCTAGTCCAAGTGAAGCTTCGTAGTAATGGTCCCCCAATTGAGTATTGGAATGGTCTTAAGTATGCCTTTAAGAGGAGGCACATTCACTCATACTACAATAGAAAGCTTATGGACAAACTCCAAAGCCTCTAACAAAGAAATATGTTTATAAAAGAATATAAGAAAAAAATGGAGTTGTTTATTATGAGAGTAGGGATAATTGAAGACGAGACCATTACCATATCTAGATTCTTAAGTGGCTTGAATCTTTATAAAAGAGATAACATTGAGCTTCTACCTTACAAAGATTTAAATGATTTAGTGCAAATGTCCATAAAGGTAGTACAACAATATTTGAGAAAATCTTTTTCAAAGAGGAACCAAGCTCAACCTAACGCTTATGTGAAAAATGATTTTAAAAGAGAAGAGAAGAAGGAAGAGCCATATAGGAACCTAGTCAAGGGAAAAGATAAAGAGGGAATAACATTATCACACACTTGTGATGGGGTGATAACATCCTATCTTTGCTAGTTTTAAATGTCTTGGTATAGGTCATATAGAAACACAATGCCCCACCAAAAAGACCATGATTCTTAGGGGTGTTGACAAGTATAGCAACCAAGATGAAAGTGAGAATGAGGGTGATAATAAGGGGTCTAGTGAGTGTACTAATGAAGATGCTTACCTTTGTGATGAGGTGATAACATCCTATCTTTGCTAGTTTTTCTTCTATAAAATTTCGTTTTAGTGTAAATAAACTTGTGTTTATCCTTAATTAATTAGTTTTTTTGGTTGTGTAGAGAAATATAGTTTTCTTTTAGTAGACTTCTGTTGCAAATATAATGTGTTCTTTTAAAGCCTCTCCTTTCAGTAAACAATTTAACCAGGATACCTTTCTATTTTTCTAAATTGGATTTTTAGCCCTTGGTTTAACTTTGTTTTATTATAGACATGCCCCTGGTCAAAGTAGCTTTCAATTGTCAAAATGTGTAGCTTAACTAAAATGTCATAACCCAAATTGAAATGCGAACGCTGTGAGTGTAAGACCCTAGTCGGATATTACTTGGTAAAGAAATGTATAATTAAAATAAGATTTAAACATCTGATACCATTCCCAAATGCAGGAAAATTTAAATTCGTTAAAAGTGTCTAAAAAAATCCATAATTCATTATCAAACGATTACAAGTCCAAATCCAAATTCAACTTAAAGAAAAATATAATTATTCAAAACATATTTGTTCGATAAAACTCCCAAGCTATTCCATAACTCCACATCTAAGCATCACTATCATCACTTGGAATCACACCGGCTCCTGTGTGACAAATCACACGATCATCGCCAAACACAAACAGAAAGGGTGCGCTTAAACAAAATAAATTGTACGTAAGTAATGTGAACACGTCACACAAAATAATTCAACTTAACCAGATTCTCATTCTTAAAGACCTTATATCACAAGATAAATATGTAGTCATAGTCTCATATTATGAGACTAGGACATCCAATCACATCGTGCGCATACTCGTTCATGAGACTAGCACATCCAATATCATTGTGCACACTTATAATCCAACATGCGTGAACACATCCTATTACGAACCTCCTCGCTCGAAATAACCTTCAAGTGTGAGCACAAAACATACGAATCTCTCCGCTCGTATACTCACACAAGAGTACCACCAATACAAACCTCCTTCTCCGTATTAATCACTCAATTATGAACCTCCCCGCTCTTAATACATGCAAGCATATCCTATACCCAAGGCCACCACAACTTTACATGCAAAATACACCAAATAGGAAACTACCACTAGACCATCGTTTGATGCAGCCTAAGTGTCGCTTGGCGATGTCGCAACATAGACTTCTTGGTGGTTCAGGAGCACCCTTGGATGCCCTGGTTCACCTGTCGCTTGGCGGTTCAATTAGCACTGCCAGGCGTTACACTAGTAAGTGTGAAAACTTCTGGTTTTTTGCAGCCCAACGCAGGTCTTAACACACTAATCACTCCAGAAACACATTCAAAATACCAAATGCATGCTCACATAATTCAACATGCCTCTAATTACATCATCACAATGCATATTCATCAATCATAGATATTCACATGTATTCAACACTTTAAAACCATTCCAACACTTGAATTTAACCAAGAATGAACCATGCTCATAGAAATTATAAAGTAGTAACCAAATAATGCATTTAATCATGCAAGGTCTCAAACATCACCTACCAGAGCACCTTTCAACTAATCTCTCATATCAACCTAAGTTTAACATCAATACATAGTCACATATTCACACATTAGTCCCACATTATGCATTCTAAAAGATGAACTCCAAAACCAAAAACCACATTATCCAAACAACTCATGCAAATTCATAAATTCACCTAAACTATAGCTGCACTAGTTCCTTTATTCCAATACCTAAAACCAATTCAAGTTTAGCATCATCACCCATTCATATTTCATGCATTAGACTTATACAATAAAAGTCTGTCCATTTTTTTTATCCATACCACACGCATAAAACCCAGTACCCCATAACAGAACCCCAACCCGTAACCATCACAACCAAAATCACAAATGCTACTACACATTGGTTGTCGCCCGGCGGTGCATCATTTAACACTTGTTTAGGTTGAGATGAGTTATTGCATCTATACATTTTGACTACAGTACATAAAATCTGATTTACATATTTAGACTTAGGCTATTATGCATTTTCTATTAGCTTTCACGTATTGCATAAAATTGAAATAGGTGCAATAGCAGTACGCTTATGTTATCAAATCTAATTTTAAATTGTGCACTTCTCTTTTATAACTAAGCTTCATAATGCAGTTTCATTAGTCATTTTTGCTTTGGATAGGTTATTCGTAAAGGTAGTTTGCATTGCATTCATGCATAATTAAAATTTAGTTTATGTCATGCATTTAAAGTAGTTTGAGTTTAGACAATTACACATGTTTTTCTCTTTTATTTCATTTCCCTCCTTTGAAATTTTTTTATTGGTTTAATTACTCGGATGGTACCCGCTTTTAAAAAAGTGTCAATTGCATCCCAACTTTTGAGAAAGTCTATCAATTAGGTCCTTTTCAGAAGAAATTGACTAACACCGTTAACGACGAGACACATGTCAGTCTGTGGTTTTTTTGATTTTTTTAATTTTTTTTTAAAAATGTTTTTAAAAATGTTTTTATTTATTTTTATTTTTTTAAAATTTTTTGAAAAGAAAGTGCCACGTGTCAGGTGTGTGACACGTGGCATTGTCAGTGCCACATGGCATTGCAATGCCACATGTCAGCATCACTATCAGATACAATTGTATTGATTTCGATTTAGCCCCCATATATATCTTTTTGTTTTAATTTAGTACTTACTTTATGTGTATCTGATTCAATCTTGTCCCATTTTTTTTAATAATTAAAATATTTTTGTAATCCATTTTTTATAAGATTAAAGCTAATTAAGTATAAATATTTTTACAAAATTAAGGACTAATATTTATATTATTTCTCTCAATTTCATACCAAATTTATTATTTGTAAATGTTTTACTAATATTTTTTTATTATAAATGACTTTTTAACATATTACTTTATTAATTTCTTTTTTATTAAGTACTGATGTTTTGTTAATTATTTTTTTTTTTTCCAAAATAGAACAATATAGTCTCTTATTAATTTTAAACAAAAATTTCTATTTGTATGAATGTTATATTAATTTTTTTATTAAAAATGACTTAATAAAATGACTTTTACTACTAAATTTTAATATAAATATCAAATACTTATTTTTTGTAAAACTTTTATACGTAATTACTTTTAATTTTATAAAAAATGGATTTTAATTATTAAAAAAAATTAGGTCAAAATTGAATAAGATAGACATAAGTAGGTACTAAATTGAAACAAAAAAAACATATATGAGGGCTAAATCGAAATCAACACAATGACATCTGATAGTGACACTAACACGTGACATTGCAATGCCACGTGGCACTGACAATGCCACGTGTCAACACAGGGACCTGACACATTTTTATTCTTTTTTCAAAAACTTTAAAAAATAAATAAATAAATTTTAAAAAATAAAAAAATCACAGACTGACACATGACACATCATTAACGACATTAGTCAACTTTGTGTGAAAGGGACCTAACTGAAGCACTTTTTCAAAAGTTGGAATGCAATTGACACTTTTTTAAAAGCGGGTACCAGATTGACATAGCTGTACCAAAATGGGTACCATCCGAGTAATTAAACCTTTTTTTTATCTTTAGCAAGATTAAATTATGCAAATAAACCTAATAAGTATCATTTCCTTGGATTTAACCCAAGTCTTCCTTCCTATACTACATTACGGGGAAACTTTGTTTTTGTTGATATTTAAAGCGACTAGAGACGAGTTTAACATGAGGACCATTTTATGATAAGAAGGATCCACAATAACTAACCCTAACAGAGAACACCTTTCATACAAAATGTAAAGTTCTAGAAAATAGTTGTTCTCTAATTGCGGATAGTGGCTCATGCTGCAACTACTATAGTACTAGGTTGGTTGATAAGTTATCACAAACTGTCATACCTCATCCAAAACCTTATAAACTTCACTGGCTTAATGAAGATGGGTATTTAATAGTTAATCAACAAGTGAAGGTGATGGAAGCATTGCTAGGAGCCCCACATGGATTTTAGAGCAGTTGATGGAAGCATGCCCATGACCTTCACAAGAGATCACAGATTAGCTTCGAATCATAGAATAGGAACTCTTTTATAATTTTTTAATGTTTATGTTTGGGCATTTTTTTTTATCAAACCTTTAGTCATGTAGGGCTTTTTTATGTTTAGGCCCATGGTATATAAGTCCTTGTGAGACACATTTGTATTCAGATTTGATGAATTTGAGAGTTTCTCTACACCTTCGAGTGTCAAATCTCATTGTCTTATCTTAGGTGTTCCACCCATTCAATTCGCGTTTTCGATATCACTCACTGTTCACATTTTCCATTTCTTCGATTCTATGTTTTTGTATGTGTTTATGGGTTCCCTTTGTCATCCCTTTTTAATTTGCATCCAATCACGAACCCTAGCAAGCGTTTCCCCCCAATTTCGAATCTAGTTCTTCATGAGAAGGTCAAGCTTTCCATGGGGAAATATTAGGATAATCTGCTATAAGATATAATACCTATGGAAACTTGTCACATCTCATTGTGGAGACCATTGCAATTTTATAAAAAAAACCATGCAATGGTCTCACCAACGATATTATCTTCACTCATAGGGAGAAGAAATTTGTATTCCATCCTCTCTCGCCATCTTAAGTGGTTGAGGATCAAGTTCAAATGAGAAATAAGAGAAATGAAGAAAAAAAGAAGTCCAAGTCAAAACCAAAGTCCAGTAAATAAAGATGAATCTGAGGTAGGGCAGTTTGATGTTCCTTTCCCCCAAGCTCATTCAACGTGAGAACATTTTGACAAAAAAAACATTTAAAAAGAGTTCTCCTCGTTGAACAACATTCATATCTTTTTGTGTAAAGGAACATTTATATGCACTACCACATCTCCTGAGCTTAAGAGTCTACCTTCTAACATTGAAAATCTTTTGAAAGAATTGGGTAATGTATTTCCTAAGGAAAAGCTTATTGGGCTTCCTCCTTTTAGGGGAATAGAGCATCAAATAGATTTAGTGCTTGTGGTTAGACTTCCAAATAGACCAACCTATAGGATAAATCCCCAAGAAACCAATGAGATAGAGTCCCAAGTCCAAGAGTTGTTGGAGAAGGGCTGGATTTAAAAGAGTCTTAGCCCATGTATTGTGCCTATTTTGTTAGTACACAAAAAGGATGGCAAGTTGATAATGTATTGTGTTTAAAGTAATAAATAATATAACCATTAAGTATAAGCATCCAATTCCTAGGCTAGATGATATGCGTGATGAGTTGCATGGGGCCCTCATGTTTTCTAAAAGTGATCTAAATAGTGGTTATCACCAAATAAGAATAAAAAAGGGCGATGAGTGCAAAACTGCCTTTAAGACCAACTTATATGAAAGGTTGGTAATACCTTTTGGACTCACTAATACATTTAATGTTAGTTTGAAATGGTGATTTAAGCAGGGAAGGGGGTGAATTGGTTGTTTAAAACTTTTTCGAAAGCATAAAACCCCTTTTGATTGAATCAAATAGATTGTGAAATTTGAATGCAAAAGTTGCAGAATAGTACACTTTCGATCTGTCAAAAAATAAAACAGCAAACCAATTTGTTCTTGAACCTATGAAACAATCGATTAAAATTTCAAATCAATTGGCTAAAATCATGAGAATTTATGCAGAATGCAGAATTTGCAGATTTAACTCAAACAACAAAGAATGAATTACTTGGTTTTCTTGAGTTTTTAAAGTGATTTAAAGTAAGTGAGATGAAGGAAAGAGAATTGCATAGTTTTTTTATACTGGTTCACTCAATCACAGAGCTACGTCCAGTTTACCAGGACAACCTTGAGCTTGGTTTTCACTATGTTCAAAAGTTTTACAAATCACACACCAAGGTTACACTTTTGAACAAAGAAACTCACAAGATTTTTTACTCACACAAAAATCTAGACTACCACCCTGCAAGAATCATACTTACAGACCTGAAATTATATCAGGCAAACATCCAAAGGCACAAAAACTACAAAACCTAACGGTGGCTCTCCCTAGCCAACCATACATGTGTTCTTCAAGCTAATCCCTGACCAAAATGCCTCCAAGATCAACCAAGATCTTCAATCAACATGTTGTAGTTGTGTATTGCAGAGAGAAATAGTTTTCTAGTGATGAATGATAAGTTTTCACGCTCTAAAACTCATAATTGTTCTTTTGCTCTCGAAAACACAACTTATATAGTCTGATTTAATTGAAATTAGTCGGTTGAATTTTCCGTACAATCTGTTGATTTCACTTAACTTAAGTGAAATCAGTTGATTGAAAAATAATTCAACTAATTGAATGCATTCATACCAAAAACTATTAACAAGCCTTTTAACTTGTTAAAGCCCTTTTTAACATATTAAAAAGGACAAAGTAAGACTAACGAGACATCTAACCTATGTCAAATAGCCTACCAACATTATATAACGTCTAATCATTACATTTAACACATTATTTCCATATTTAATACACTAGAAACGTAATCTTCAAGTGGATATTCATCAATCTTCATCAAACACATGTGATCTTCATGCACTTGGCTTTATCAAATCTTTGCTTCAAACTTGCTTGTGCCAACAATCTCTCCTTGATTAGATGAAGCCAACACCATCAAGTTGAATTGATGAGCTAAGATCCATTGAAAAACCTAAAAAAGCTTTTGTACATAAGATACCAATATACAAATACACACCCAAGCAAAAACACATAAGCATACATACATATCACATATGCATATGATCCCCCTATCCCTAATAATTTGATTTGAATTGATATTTAAGATCAAGTTTGCTATGTTACATGGCTCCAACATATTTAATTTTAGGTTTTCCAATTTTAACCCAATTTTACTCATTTTTAACTCAACTTTACTCATTTTCTCACCCTTTGAATTAATCAAATTAAAGATAATGGACATATCATTTTGGAAAGAGTAAAATTTTCATTAAAGTAGTAACATAAGGGACTATCAGGGCAACTGATAGTGAATACAAACACTATAGAATCAAAACAGAAATGTAAAACCAAACATGAAGCTGAGACTGGTATAATCAGTCGATTCACTTTGAAAAATAACTGATTAAAATACTAGAATAGACAAGCAAACACACAAATGCAACAACAATATGCAATGCATGACCTTTAAGCCATCCCCTTCACTCATTTGTGGGGTTTCCTCTGTTGTAGACATTCGAGAGGAGGTCATGAACATTATGAAGTTGATCATCCAAGTCTTGGAACCTTGTTGTGAAATAAGCATGATGTGCATTTTGTGCCATGTTCAAATCTTGAAGTTGGTTGAGAACCATCCTCTCAAATTGGGAATAAGTAGGTCTAGTGTTCTCAAGAGGTTGATAAATCTCAATGGCCATGGGTTGTGGATCATTTTCTCCTTGGTTAGCTCCACTTGTGCCCGCTTCATGATCATTGGCTCTAAATTCAATGTTTGCAACTTGCTCTCCTTCAACCAACCATGTATTGCCTACCTTGGTGAATCCCATCTTGTGCATATTTAGTGTGGAAACATATTTCAACAGGCCAGTGGACTCCTCAAGCTGTCCTTCCACATCAACACCAAAATGCTCAATGAACTTGGAGATGAAAACCACATATGGAAGCTTGAAATCAGTGAGCCTTTTTGTCTTCATCATATGGTCACGGATGTTGTATGTCTAATCAACTACCACACCATTTTGGATGCAATACATCACCACCAAGTCACCTTCATTCAAGGTTGCATGATTGCTCCCCCTAAGCATGATAATTTTGGTCACCACTATGGCTAGCAACCTTTCCTCCACACGAAGCTTTCCCACATAGAAATTTTGAGTTTGTTCACCTTGATTACACACACATTGGTTGATATATTGGACCTTGTTGAATTCATCCACTGTGGTAGTTTCACGCTTGTGAACTTGCACACCCCTTTGCCTTAGGCCAACCATATCCTTCCACGTTTGCCTAATAATATCCATCTCAACACCTTTGACACTTGATTTGAGAAGGATAGAATATGTGAAGCATGTGAAAAGGGAAAGCAAACCAAGGTTTCCTTTAAACAGAAAAACTGTATTTCAATTGAAAGGCCCTTGGAATTGCTTCACATGGATCTATTTAGTCCTTCTTGATGAGGTCGACGACACCGTTAATCAGATGGAAATTGCTACAAGCAATGGAGAACGACTTCCAAGTGTCGATTGTTCGTGAAATCGACGAGAAATGTAGCGGAAGACTCGATTATGGAACGAATCTCTCTCGTTCTCACACGAAAACTCACACACTCACGGTGTTTGGGCAACTCGACAAGATGAAACCTCATCTAGGGTTTTTGAGCTAAGACAAAAGGGGAAAATCCACTCTCATATTCTTCAAAGCTAGCTTACAACTAAATGACCTGCACCTTTTTTAGATGAAGGGCAGCCGTGAGAAAGCAAATGAAAAAGAAAGGGAACACCGTCTAACAAAGGATCCTAACGGCAAAGATGAAAAGGGGTTGGTTGTCCGTCAACTACGAACCCTACACACTAAGAGTGGGACTGTGTTGAGTGGCAGCAACAAACCCTAGTAGAGGGTTAACACGCGTGATGAATCCTAACGGCTTGGGAAGGTCTGTGTGACAATGGGATGAGGCAAAGCGTGAGAGAAACCTAGCAGCTGTTGTTTCAACACGTGAAGAAACTCGAGAAGGTGTGGAATAAACGCTAATAGAGGTTTGAACCCTAGCAGAATGAATGAGGAGAGAATAGGCTGCAACGCGTGATGAAATGACAAAAAATGAGCTTTCCCTTTTGTTTGGTCACGCGTGAGGTTTGGGAGAATTCGGCTCGGGCCCAATAAAAACGTATAATGATGCTGATGCTTGCAGACGTGCAATGGAAGTGATAATGGGCTTCAAATGCCAATTTTAGGCCCAATGCCTTCACGTAGTCACACTGGTGCATACATGATGTAGATAAGCCTCCAACCTCCAAGGGATGAATTGGGCTATTCAATTCAAAGGCCCAATACACTTAACTATGACTCAAATGTGTGCTCATGGAACAGACTTAGAAATGGGCTGCATTGAAAAATAACCTCATTAGAACAATCATTTATTTAATTAAAAAATAAAAAAAATAAAAGAAATGGGCCTGGCCAATGGCCCAAACTATGAGCCTTGCTGGGATCACATCACTTCTAGAACCATGAGTCTTGGTGGAAACTTCTATGCAATAGTCAATGTTGATGATTACTACAGTGGATGAATTCAACAAAGTCCAATATTTCAACCAATGTGTGCGCAATCGTGTGGAGGAAAGGTTGCTAGCTATGGTCAATGGCGGAACTATGAGTTGACATAGGGGAGCCACAACTCCCCTATTTTTTTTAAATTTATTATATATATATATTTTATATTTTTTTAAATTATATTTATATATTATTTATATTAAATTTATATTATGGAAATTATAATAAAAGATAAAATAAAAAATTTAATGGAAACATTGATTTATAAAAGAGATTAGGATTTTTTTTTTGTTATAGAATTTTTCACCATGTAAATTATCATGAAAGTGTGTGAGGAGAAATAAGGTTTAATTAGTCGGATGGTATCCACTTTCATTTAGTTGTGTCAGTTTGATACCCGCTTTTAAAAAGGTATCAATTGAGTTCCAACTTTTGAAAAGATGTCTCAATTAGGTCCTTTTCAACAAAAAATTATTAGGTCCTAAATTTTGATATAAATATCAACACTTAATTTTGTAAGTCATTTTAAATATCAATATTGTTAACGGCTATAGTAATTTTTGTCTGAAAGGGACCTGATTAAGACACTTTTTCAAAAGTTGGGACTAGATTGACACATTTTTGAAAGCGGGTACCAAATGGACACATCTGAACGAAAGTGGGTACCATCGGACTAACTAAACCGAGAAATAAATACAGAGATAGATTGGAAAATAGAGGTTAGTGAACATATAGATAGAGATTGAAGTAATTCTCGCATGATCTCTCACAGATCAAGGTCAGTATCTTATTATGATTTATGTATGTTAGATTTATGATTTTTGTATGATGTTTCTCTAAATTAAGTTTATCCCAAATTAGTATAAACCTAATTATGATTTTAGGGATTCTTTTATGAAATTGGTATGAACCCTAATTATACTTTTTTCCAAATTATTATAACCCTTAATTATGAAATTTAGGGATTTTGTGTTTTCTGCTGCCTATGGTATTTTTTTTAAGTTTTGAATTTATACCGTGTTGCTTATTTAATTAAAGTGGTATGAGTTTTGTTATGTCTTGCATTTTGCATTGTGATAATTGTGATTTTTGAATATAAATTTTTTCTTTTTTCTAAATAGGTGAGATGTGATAAATTTATATTAAAAAGATTATGATAAAGAGTAAAAAAATCGATTCTTCTTTTGAAGAAGAAGGTTTGTGATCAAGATGAAAAAAAGGCATATATGTTAACTAAACTTTTTATGAGAACCAAGAATTCAAGACAATGAAAATCAAATCTCTAAAGTTTCTAGAGTTATATATAATGAATTTAAAAATTTATTAGAACGCGATCCGGAAAAAGCGTATTCAAATTTGACAATACCCACCAAATCAAATTGATGAGGTACAAAGAGCTTATCTAAAATAATATTCATGGTTTGGTATCATGATATAATAGAAAATAATAGTAATATTTTTTTGAATTACACTATTATGTGTGTTTGTTTTAAGTAGAGGAAATGAGAAGAAAAAATGAATATTTTTTTTTCTAACTAAAACAAATTATATATAACAAATTTAATTTGGCACCCCTAAATATTTTCTCCAAGTTTCGCCACTAGCTATGGTGGTGATCAAAATTATCATGCGTAGGGGGAGAAATCATGAAACCTTAAATGAAGGTGACTTGGTGGTGATGTATTGCATCCAAAATGGTTTGATAGTTGATTGGACATACACCATCCATGACCACATGTTGAAGGCCAAGAGGTTAACTGATTTCAAGCTTCCATATGTGGTTCTCATCTCCAAGTTGATTGAGCATTTTGGTGTTGATGTGGAGGGAGAGCTTAAAGAGTCCATTGGCCTGTTGAACCATGTTTCCACACTCAATATGCACAAGATGTGATTCACCAAGGTAGGCAACACATGACTGGTTGAAGGAGAGCAAGCTGCAAACATTGAAGTTGGAGCCAATGATCATGAAGCGGACACAAGTGGAGTAAATCAAGGAGAAGATGATCCATAACCCATGGCCATTGAGATCTATCAACCTCTTGAGAACATTGGACCTACATATTCCCAGTTTGAAAGAATGGTTCTCTACCAACTTCAACATTTGAACATTGCACAAAATGCACACCATGCATATTGCACAACAAGGTTCAAAGACTTGGATGGCCAACTCCATAATGTTCATGACCTCCTCTCCAATGTCTACAACAAAGACAACCCCAAGGATGAATAAAGGGGATGACTCATAGGTCATGCATTGCATATTGTTGTTGCATTTGTGTGTTTGTCTGTTTGTTCCAATATTTTAATAAGTTGTTTTTTGCTTTCAATCGACTAATTATATTAGTCTTAGCTTCATGTTGTGTTTTCCATTTCTGTTTTGATTCTGCAATGTCTGTATTCACTATCAGTTGCCTTGATAGTCTCCTATGTTACTACTTTAATGAAAATTTTACTCTTTCCAAAATGATTTGTGCATTATCTTTCATTTGATGAATCCAAAGGGTGAGAAATATGATGAAAGTTGAAAATGAGTAAAGTTGAGTTAAAAATGAGTAAAATTGGGTTAAAGTTGGAAAACCTGAAATTAAATTTGTTGGAACCATGTAATATAGCTAACTGAATGTGAAATATGAAGTTAAATCATATTATTAGTGATAGGGGGAGCATACACATATGCGATATGTATGTATGCTTGTGTGTTTTTGTTTGGATGTGTGTTTGTATATTGGTATTTTGTATGCAAAAGCTTTTTCAGGTTTCTTTATGGATCTTAGCTCATCAATTCAACTCGAGGGTGTTGGTTTCATCATATCAGGGGGAGATTGTTGGCACAAGAAAGCTTGAAGCAAAAGATTTGATAAATCCAAGTGCATGAAGATCATATGTGATTGATGAAGATTGATGAAGATCCACTTGATGATTATGTTTGAATTGTATTAAATCTCTAATTGATGTGTTAAATGTAATAATTACATGTTATATCATGTTGGTAGGCTATATGAAATAGCTTAAATGTCTTGTTAGTCTTAATGTGTCCTTTTTAATATGTTAAAATGAGTTTTAAAAGGTTAAAAGACTTGTTGTATGTAGTTTTTATGGTATGAATGTATTCAATTAGTTGAATTGTTTTTCAATCGAATGATTTCACTTAAATCAAGTGAAATCAACTCATTGTAAGGAAAATTTAACCCATATATATATATATATATATATATATATATATATATATATATATATATATATATATATTTTTTTTTAAAAAATATATATATATATATTTATAAAAAATATATCATATACATACGAAGAATATTGAATTGTAAAGTTTTAGATGTTGCTGTTTGTAGCCGTATTAAGAAAATATGAAATTTTACAACTAATAGAAAATGATATTATAATTAATAATAGTTTTGTTTTCATTGAAAATTTATAACTGAAAAACTAAAGGAACTCGATTAAAACGTACTTACTATATTACAGAAGTTCAATTGAAAATGTTAACTGAACGAGGTTTAAAACTTAATTAAGTATGAAGAAAAAATAAAATAGAAGACGTATGTATATATAAATGGAAAACAAATTATAATAAAATTTAACAAGCTTAATATTTTTAAAGAGAATGCTATTTTAATGAGACGTATAAGAAATCGTCTTATTCATTTTAATATTAGTTATCTTTAAAGTTTCAAAAGTTTAATATCTTTCTTTGTTTATATATAATTAAAAAATATTGTAAAAGCAAAAATTATATTTATATTTTAAATCTAGTTTTCTTATGAGGACAAAAAAAAAAATGTAGCTTAGCATGTGCATTGGATGTAGGGTGGCGAGAGGCTTGTATTGAAGCACGAGGGTGGATCGCACATTTAATTACCTGTCAAAATTAACTCATATTTATTTACCTTTAGCTTTTCCCATTCGTTTGTTTTCAAATGACATTAAAAGCAATTGTAACTATCAAAAAACGTTGTACGTAGCTATCATTGAAATGTTTCGTTTGTGGATGGTTGTGTTTGCTCTGTAGCTTTCCAGATTTGTAAGGGGTTGAATTGGGTTATCATATCAAACACTTTCTTTTGTTTAAATTGAAACGTGTGTAGATACGAGGAGTTGCGTGTTATTATCGTGTTTCAATGGACAATAGTATTCTGGGTCTTCTCAAACTTCGAATTATAAGAGGTACTGATCTTGCAATTCGCGATGCCATTAAAGGACGTGCCAGTGACCCTTATGTGGTCGTCAGCATGGGCGATCAGGTTCCAACTTGCAATTTCTACACTAATCTTTTCTTCCTTTACTTCCTTTAAAGTTCCATTGTTAGAATATATATCAACTTAATTGAGAATAGATATGAGTGAAAGTAATATTTTAAATTTTAAATTTGGTATTAGGATGATGATATATATATATATATATATATATATATATATATATATATATATATATATATATATTTATTTATTTATATCTTTG
>Ga0214543_1007707_pt1 | contig 18223 bp, 12 predicted proteins | sample CNSS2metaG_FD_160094 | JGI IMG/M metagenome (GOLD analysis project Ga0214543, IMG submission 160094) | Root nodule microbial communities from cowpea collected in UCLA plant growth center, Los Angeles, California, USA - CNSS2 | ecosystem: Host-associated > Plants > Roots > Nodule | place: USA... | reverse complement strand
AGAATCTTCTAAAAGAGAAAAAAAAATTAGAAAAGGAAAAAAGAAAAAAAAAGAAAAAAAAAGAAAAAAAAGAAATAAAAGAAAAAGAAAGAAGATAAGGAGATTTAAAGGAGTTTTATCTAAATACATGGAAGATAGGAATAATTAGAAGTGATAACGTTACATTTAATGCATCCATTCATTACTTGGCAAGTCGGCACATGCATGGCTTGTAAATGGATGAAAGAAATGGATGATGAAAGAAAGATGACCTAAGATTACATCATCCGCATGTATTACATGGATTACTTGGAAAGTTTTGGATTACCTTTCATTAATGAAAGGAATCTTATCCTAACCTATAAATACATAAAAGAAATGATGGAAGGGTGATTAGGTAAGAGAAATAAGGAAAGCATAAAGCTTATCTCTTCATTAATGAAGAGAATCTTTGCATTAATGAAGTTGCACATGGTTTTCTTATAAAAGGATGGCATGAAAGAGAAAAATGTAGAAAGAATTAAAGGAAATGTGAGTTAAATGAGAAGCAAAGAAGGGAAGAGAGAGAAAGAGAGAAAGAAATAGAGAGAAAAAGTTGGAGCAAAAGATTTGAAAGAGATCTTGGTCTTCTAGAAGTATTCCTAGTGTGTCCCTCCAACTAATCAGGTAAGGGGGGAGTGAGGTTAAGCTCTTTTAATATTAATCTTGATAAACTCATGGGTTTTATATTAATCTTTTATTTATTTTGACTCATATATTATTCTATTTATTTTCATTTAACTTATTTTCTTTTATTATCCTCTTATATTTATTATATTTATCTCCAGTTACGCACTGGTCCTATTTATTTATTTTATTTTATTTATCTCCAGTTACGCACTGGTCCTATTTATTTATTTTATTTTATTTATCTCTAGTTATGCACTGGTTCTGTTTATTTATTTTAATATATCTCTAGTTATGCACTGGTCCTATTTAATTTATATTTTTGTTATTATATTTATTTATAGCGTTATAATCCTTATCTAATTATTTATTTAAAGTTCTTGCTTTGATTCTGATTTTGTCATTATTTTATAAAAAAAAATAGATGTGAAGTGAAAGTAAATATTATTTTATTCAATGAGCTTGGATAGAAGAAAATTGCATGTACATTTTATCGTTGTTTTATATTCTTTGTGTATAGTTTATACAATGACATGAATTAATAGTCATCACATTTTATGACCTTTGAAAATATCCAAGAGTATGTCAGTTAAATAAGAGTTAAGTCTGGTTGAGATTAAACTAGTGTTAGAGTGTTTGTATTTGGGAAGTCACAGTTTGGTACACTGCGGGATGAAAGGCAGGGACCATGGTGGGGTCTAAGGAAGTTTTACCAAGTAGGTGAATATCTGGATAGTTCAGAATAGCGCACTGGACTAGGATATTCATAAGCCAAACTTGGAACTATCTGATACCTGCTCGGCATCGCCAAGGTTAGGTAGTGAGTATATATCTCTTCTATGGGCCGATAAATGGCTAATATTCTCAAGAAAGAAATAATTATCATTGTACCAATGTTTTATGAGAAATACTCAACTACCTAATCACTTCCCAAAGTAACTTTTGATGTTCAGATTGGATCATCAGAAGTGAAATATGGATCCATATGTCTGGTAAAACGAGATTAAGTTTTGTGGTTGTAGGTCCAAATCTAGGCCCCCGGTGTCTGTATTGTTTGTTGAGTTTATTAAGATTGATATTTAAGGCTTATAAAGACCTCACTCCTTTCATATGTACCTGTTGCATGAGCAGAAGAGGAACCTGCTCAGTGAGAGTTGTTTAGGATATTATTGGTGAATTTTTTGAAGATTGACTCATGGATAATTTCTATTAATATCTTTAAGAGATATTAAAAATATAGATAAATCTTCTATTTTGATGTAGGACTCTTAATATTTTACAAATAGATATTTTTGTAATATTTCATGAACAATTACAGAGATGTAAATTATATATATGAATATGAAGTTATGTTATTATTAATGTTCTCTCAAGGATAATCTTATGGAAAAAAAAGAAAAATTAATTTCATATCTTTTTATCAAATAATAATTATTTAGTATAGTAGTCGGGGTGTCACAGTGTAGGTCTTGTGGGTGTTCAAGGTGTAAGTGATGTTGCATATTATAGGTGCAATGTGTACGCATTAAAGAATACATTATGCATAATTTAACTCCTATAATGTGATTGTGTATGCATAAAAGAACATGTTTTGTTTAATTCTTGTAATGTGAGTGTGAATGGAGAAAAGAATTTAACTCTTGCAATTTCATATTTTGGATGCTTAAATCACAACATTACAAGGCCAATGCATTTAGGCATAATTAAACATCATTCTCGCCTTTGAGGCATAATTAAATATTAATTCACAATATTGGTTCATTTAGACAAAAATTCAAGTTTCCCCATTACTGTGGTCTACAAAATTAAGTTTGGAAAATAATGGAAACAATAGTCTGTTATCCTGCAAAATCCTGCACAAAACCTAAAATTACTCTTTGAAGCACCATTATTCACCAATACTGACAGAGTTTGAGTAAGACTTTAAAGCACCATGCCTCCAAGTTGCATTCACACATAAAAAGTGTTCATGAATTTAAACAGTACATTACTTGTCCCAAAAAAATGCAGCATTCAGCATACATTAACAAAATACATGTCCCAAAAGCCTACCAACTACATTAACAAAATACATGTCCCAAACTTGCAGTTTAAAGAACTACATATAACCAAATTTACGTTTTCCACGCACGACCTCTTGTGGGTTGTAATTTATGCCTTATGATGGATGTGCCTCGTCTTAGGTTTGGAGGAGGCTGAATGGGAATTGGTTGAGGTGGTATGGATGTTTGAGAAGCCTATGTAGTCTAAACTGGTGTTGGTTGTGATCCATTGTCAGATTTAGTTGTTTACTGTGTTGTTCTAATGGATGATGGACCATTCATCTCACTTTATGTAGGTGTTGGTGTCACTGAAGTATTCGGTTGAACCACTTGAGAAGGTGGTGCTGACTTAGGAAGTTGAAGGCATCGTTTTCATTTGTGACCCAATTCCTTACAAATTCCACATTTCTTGCGCATACCACATTTACTTAACTCTTTATGATTCTTCTTTATCTCCCATGCTTCAAGTCTTCTATTCTTCTTTGGTATGTCAGGTAATGCCCTTTTATTTGGAGGCAATACGTTAGCAAAACCAGTTTCTACCCACATATGCATACCATTAACAGGGTAGATTGATGGAGGAGTAAATTTCCTCATATGTTGATTTCCTGAAGTACACAGGGATGTAGTCTGTACAATCCAAGTTAAGAAACTTCATGGTTGCTACTGCATGTGAATACAGTATCCCAGTCCCCATTTCCTGCAACTGCATTCACCATTATCTATGTTGACAACAAATTTCTCTCTAATGCATGATGTGTGCCTCACTTCAAAGATCTTATTTGCGGACCAGCTGTCATATGTGGTGAAGGTATAATTAATCACCTAGTATGTTAGCAATAATGGAATAATTTTAATGATTATTGAAGTACCTTGGAAGCCAATGTCGTGAATTTCCAGCTTCTTTAAATCTAGCCAATAGTCTTGAACAAATATAACCTTCATATGTACTTATCTTCAATCTATTCTTAGCCTAGCTTTGCATGACATAAGTTCGAATTTCCTCAAGCATTGTTATTATGGGCTTACTCCTTGATGTCACAATAAGACTATTGAATGCGTCACTCGTGTTATTCACCATTATGTCACACAAAGCTGTTTGAGTAAACCTTGATCTTGACCAATACCTGTTCAAAGAAATTGACATGTATTTATCAAAATATAATGTGGCAGCACGAAATTTAACTTAGAAAATATAACAACAATTGAAACTTACCTTAGGGCGATTTGAATAAGATATTTGAATGCTTCATCATTTATGTCTTTTATCTTCATCATTTCTCTTTCCCATGCTTGTGAGTAAGGGCATTTAGCTGCCTTCCACATCAACCGCATCAAATATGCACTAGGAAATCTCTTCATAAAGTTAGCATATAGATGGCGAACACAAAATATGTGACTAGCTCCAGGAAGAAGTGTCTATATAGCTTGCACGAGACCCTATACAAGAACTAGTACATTAGTGAATGTCATTCATGGTTATAAACAAATTTAAATGGTTTGAAAAGAAGGTACCTTTTGCTAGTCTGAGATGAATGTACACAAACTAAGAATCTGTGGTCCACTAAGATCATCAATCAACAAATCCATGAACCAAATCCAGGTTTCATTGCTTTCTACTTCAATGAAAGCCCATGCTATTGGCATTATCTGGTCATTAGCATCCCTTCCAATGGCTACCAACAATTCACCTCCATATTTACCTTTCAGAAAACATCCATCTAGTCCAATGATAGGACGACAAGAGTTGATACTGTCTTTGCATGCCTTCAAACAGATGTACAATCTCATGAATATAGGTTGTCCATTATTTTCTTCAACCTTAACCTTGGCGGTGGATCCTGGATTTGATCTTATGATCTCATGTGCATAGTCATAAATCCTTTTAAATTGTTCTTTCCATGAACCATCAATATGTTCAGCTGTTAATGCTTTTGCCTTCCTAACTATATTATTAGACACTTCTACATTCCACTTCCTAACATTATTGCGTATATCAACTGGTTTCATATTTGGATTTTCAATTATTGAGTTTTCAATCTTCCCATTTAACCATTTAGAAGTGATTAAACCAACATTGAATTCTTTGTTGCGTTTGTGGTTATTGTCACTTTTCCATAATTGCCATGTCTTAATTGGGCCATATACCCACAATAAGCAAACCAATTACATTTTCCTTTTGCTCCAAAGCATTTCACATTAACCCTTTTCCTATCATTTTTCGTGATCTTCAATCTTTTTCCACTATGCACGCCATATGTTATAATTGCATTTATAAATTCAACCTTGTTTTCAAAACATGTCCCAACCTCCCATTCATAATCAGCCATAATTTTTGGCATGCTAAAGGTTGGAAAATGTCCATAACTTTGTCTATCGTCTTCTGAATCACTATCACACACACTGTCTAACTCTTCTGACTCCCATTCACCACCAAACCAACCTGAATCATCATGACTAACTTCCTCATCCTCTTCATCCATTACTTCTCTGTCAAAACCAACATTGGCTTTCCCTTTTTTTCTCTTTCGGGAGGCACTCCCACAAGGCACTCTAACATCATCATCATGATCTTCATCATGGACTTCCACCTCCACACTACCTTCCATATTACCATGAACATCTTCAACAACCTCAACCTCAACCTCAACCTGACTGACACCCTGAACCCCACATTCACCCTCAACCTGACTCTGAACTTGACCCTCACCCTCAACCACAATAGCAACCTCACCCTCAACCTCAACAACAACTCTAGCCTCAACCACACCCTCAACCTCAGCAGCAACTCCACCCTCAACCCCACCCTCAACCTTAGCAGTAACCCCATCATCAACCTCACCCTCAACCTCAGCAGTAACCCCATCATCAACCTCACCCTCAACCTCAACAGTAACCCCACCCTTACCTTGACCTTCCCCCTCACAGTTCTCCTGATATTTCGTCAAATACTCCAACATTTCAACAATCTCAACTTTAGATATTGTGTGTACAACAAATAAATGGATTTGACCCCATCGCTTGCCAATATGGACCATGTCCATTGCACCAATATCATCACATAAGAGGTGGAACTTTTTACTCAAAAAAGAACCCAGACCTATAGCATACCACAATTCCTTAATATCCATATATCCTATTTGTTTAACTATATCTACTATCTCAAAGTAACTCCATCTATTTGGGTCACAAGACCAGGTACTTGTATCCCCAATATATTCCAATGCCCCATTATTAATAAAATGGCCATCATGGTGGACCACCATTTCAAATAAATCGTTTGACATTTCAACCTATATATACAGAAACAATATATACACTGTCAAATATAAATGCCCACAAAATCAAGACATATTACAACCCATGCCCCCAAAATCAATCAGACAAAACATATAAATAGGGGACCACAATTAAACCAAATAGAAGTGTGTGGTGGGCGTTTAAACAATAATACAATCCATTACCCACAATTTGACAAAGCACGAATAAACAAAACACATGGACATTGACATAACAGTATGTAACACACATATCAAGAAGGAGAACCCCTAAATAGAAACACAAAATCAAACAATAAAAAACTAAAAGCGCACCTTTAACCACCAATGCACAGAACCTTCGAAATTATAACGAGGCAATATCGTGAAGAAATCCTCGAGGAAGAAACCCAATCTCTACAATCACTATCACATGAGCAAATTAGAGACCACATAATGTCGACGACCAAATTACAATGAAAAAACAAAGAACATGAGACGAAATCAACGCACTTTCCACCATGGACGACACAAAATCTTCATGAAAGAAAAAAACCCTAAGTTTTCTTCTTCTTCCACTATGGACGATGCTTTCTTTGATAACTTTTTTACTTTAACCGAAAACAATTTCCCAATTACTTTCCCATTCAATTAAATATTGGTTTTCTAAGTTGTATTAAAATGTGCCACATATACAATCCTATTCATTATTCTGTTAGTTGCTTTAACAACGTCAGTAATTTAGACTAAAACGAATTTTTTGAAAAAAATTAAAAGACTAAATTGGACAATTGAAAACTTAGGGATCCTTTTTAGAATTCCACATGTTACATGATTATAATATTATTAAAATTAATCATCTTTTATTACTATTTTTATATAAAGGTTAAATTACTCTTTTGGTCTCTCTATTTGTCATGAAATTTCATTATGGTTATCAAGTTTTTCATTGTCTCAATTTGATCCTCATTTTCTTAAAAATGACTCAATTTGGTCATCACCGTTAACTTTGACCAAACGGTGTTAAAGTCAACGTCACATGTCAATTTCTGTTTTTTTTTCAATTTTTTTTTTATTTTTTTTTTATTTTTGACACGTGTCACTTCACAGTTGTGTCACGTGTCAAAGTGACTCAATTTGGTCCCTATATTTGTTTTTAGTTTCAATTTAGTCACAATTTTTGTAAAAATGAAACAATATTGTCCTTCCTTAAATTGTCACTAAATTTACTTTTTTATAAATTTTATGGTGATATTCTTACAAAAATTAATGTTTTTATTAAATATTTCTATAAATATTTTAAATTAACTTTAAATTCTACATAAAACATTAGACTTTGATTTTGTTTTGGATTTGAAATTTAGTTCCTAAACTCATGTGTGACAAGTTATTTGATTTTTAATTTTTACTAAGTTTGTATAATATGATACACTTGATGTCTTTATATATGATGACAAAATTATTAACTTTTGAAATTAAGTTTGGGGTTTAACTTTGTTTAATAATAAAACTAAAAAAAAACTTATTTAAAAATATTTCTACAAATATTTAATAAAAATGTCAATTTTATTAAGAATATCATCATAAGTTGTATATAAAAATTAAATTGAGTCTCGATCTAAGGAGGACAATATTGCTTCATTTTTACAAAAATTGGGACTAAATTGAAACTAAAAACAAATATAGGGACCAAATTGAGTCACTTTTACACGTGGCACAACTGTGAAGTGACACATGTTAAAAATTAAAAAAATTTCAAAAAAAATTTAAAATTTTTAAAAAATTAAAAAAATTCAAAAAAATCAGAAATTGACACGTGACGTTGACTTAACACCGCGTCTAGTAAAAGTTAACAATGATGACCAAATTGAATCATTTTTAAAAAAATAAAAACCAAACTAAGATAACAAAAAAACTTGAGGACCAAAATGAAATTTCATACAAATAGAGATTAATTTAACCTTATATAAACATTTTTTTTATACCTTGAAGTGTATATACTTATAGAAAAAAATGAGTACGATTCAGAGTCGGATTCGGAACACAGAGCCTCTACTCGACAGAGCCACCTACGATTCCTTTTCCCTTCAACTTTTCGTTCCTCCATTCCCCGCTTGTTGTCGCCCATTTTGCTGCGATATTTGCTTCTGCGCTTTTTCTCGTGAATCTTGGTGCTTCGATTTCGCTGCAAACTGGCTATGGACTACGAACCCTACGATAGTAGTGGTGAGTTTCAAGTTTCGTACTTTTCTCCTATCTTTGCCAAAATCTTTAAGACTTGTTTTAATTATACATTTAGGGCGTTGTTTTTATTCTCATTTGACCCATTTCTGTTTTCTTCTTTTTGATGGGTGTGGGGATTTCAATTGGCGCCAAATTGTTGGGTTTCATATTCTTGTGGAATCGGAGTATGTAAAAGCGAGTAACTTTAGAGCAACTGAGCGTGTTTGATTAATGGGTATAGCGCCAACGCTTCGTGTTTTGTGGCTTGACCCAGGGGACAAAATGATTAGTGTTTTTCTTTAATAGGTTTGTTCCATGGTGTGTTCTAGGAAATATTTGTGTGACATCGATTGAGGTAAAGAGAAGTTAAATTGGTTAAGGTGGTCTGAGAGCACGTGTGAAGGGGGCCATTGAAAGCACTAGTGAGAAGAGTAAATTGCATGGTTTGTAGTACTGTGAAAAGGGGGAGAGGGATACCTAGAACAACATTAAAGGAAATTGTTATGCGGGATTTCATGGTGAATAATATTGTTGGGAATTTGGTCTTTAATCAACCTCACTTAGTGGGATAATTTTTTATTTTTATTTTTTGTGTTTATTCCACGATGAAGGTGGAAATATTCATGTCAATTTACTTGTTAGCTTGTTTTCCTATGGACTTTAAGGGAAGAAAAGGGTGCCCTCAGAACTTGGGCATTTTAATGACTCGAGAGGCACTGGGAAGCAAGCCTCTGCCTCAATTAAGAAACGCATTAGAAAGAAGAAAACAGGAAATAATTTAACTACTTAAGTTAGGCCTGACATTTTTTATAAATGTAAAAAGATAAAAAATGTTATATGGAAATATCTATCCTTTGTTTACAAGGACTTCAATTTTTTTTTTTTCTAAATAAAATGGTTATGCTCTTAAGTTCCTTAAATGCCAACTCTTTTGTACTCCCTTTGACATCATTTTCTTTTTTGGAACTATTTGTACACAATTCTCTATATGATACAGTGTAATGCTGTCATGTATAAGTTTCATTATTCCCATGAGGAAGTTTTAGTGCTTTTAAGTATTTATACTCTCCCTTAAAATAGTTTCTCTTATCATTTAATTGTTATGGTTAATGGATTGTGTCCTAACGTTGTAGGATTAGTAAATGTATGTTTGCTACTCTTGATGCTCAGAATTTTACTTACAAGCTGTTTCTTGAGAATCAGATTTTTCACCAATGCCAAAAAAGTCTGGTTGATACCAATTTCAAGGATTCATTTGGCCTCACATGTTATACTTCATTGCATGCATTCACTTGATTGCAGGAACTGATGATGATCTTCCACCAACTCATCAAAACAGAATCCCCAGAGGGGCACATCCTGCAAGGAATGGAAGATCTGTAGGAGCTTCATACCCGATGACATATGGTGAAATTGATATGGAAACTCAAATCCACCAACTTGAGAAGGAGGCATACAGTTCAGTTCTACGAGCCTTTAAAGCTCAAGATGATGCCATTACTTGGGTATATTCTGTCATTTGACTTTCTCGTTTGTGATATATTTATAATTTGTGAGATGATTTGGTCAGGTTTAAATGACTGCTAAATGGCGTGTATTTCTTCAGGAGAAGGAAAGTTTGATTACAGAACTTAGAAAAGAACTAGGATTATCAAATGAGGAACACAGAGAACTTCTAGGTCATGTTAATGCAGATGATGTAATACAAAATATAAGGTCTGATAAAAGTTTGAAACGTGGTTTCTTTTTGAATTATGCTTCAGAAGTGAGATTGCCATTGCTTTTTCCATATATCCAATTTTATTTTCTTAATCAACACCTTATTGAACATTATTTTAGAGACTGGAGGAAGGCAGGAGGCCATCTGCCTGCTGTGCTGAATATTGGGCAAGCTATTCATGATTCAATTCCAAGTCCCACTGTCTCTGTATCTCGTAAGAAGCAGAAGATAATGGCGTCCACTCCTTTAGAATCCTTTGGTGGGCCTTCTCCATTTCACCCCCAACCACCTCTTCAGCCATCTTTGGTTGCAAATCCAGGATCTGTTTCTGGATCCAAGGGCAAGAAGCACAAACCTGTAAGCAAATGATAAATTTTGTTAGGGCTCTTCCTTTCTGTATAGCTTTATTGAGTTTGGGTTTGTCCCCTATGCACACATGGATTACACATTTTAGTACTAAGGAATAATAATTAAATAATGTTGTCGATTACTTGCAGGGCCAAGTATTACTGGGAGTATCTTCAATCAAGAAATACCCTTCATCAGGACTCAGTGGAAGGAATCAAATACCTAATAGAGCTCCTTCTGGTATTGAAACGGGTGAGCTTGCTAAGGAAGCATCAATGGTTTCACTAGTTGGTAGGAAAGTGCGAACACGATGGCCTGATGACAACAACTTTTATGAAGCTGTTATATCTGACTACAATCGAGCTGATGTACTTACATTCCCCAATTAACTAAGATTCTGTTTCAGGTATTATGTAGCTGAGATGCTTATGTTTACTTCTAACTTTTCAGGGTCGATATGCTCTGGTATATGACATGGGGACTGCAAATGAAACGTGGGAATGGGTTAATCTGTCAGAGGTATTTCTGATACTGATTACTGTTTTGAAATTCTTATGTATTTATGATTAACACATCATCATCACAATGTTATAACTATAAAATTATGGTTGGAAACATGTTTGGATTAAGAAGTTTGAAATGGCAATCAAGCAGTATGAGAACAGTCAGACATTAATGTTCTCTTGACACCCCCACCCTTAAAAAGGGTTGCTGATAGTGTTCCATTTCCTTAAAAAAATAAGAGGTTTATAGTCTTCTCTAAAGGTGATTAAACAAGTATTTTGTGGCAGCAAAAGGTTCACCAACAATCAACTAAAGAACATTTTACCAGAACTAATATTTTATATTCATAGAAACAAGTAGTTTACCATTGCCAAAATGGTCTATATTATATTGCATAGGAATTTAAACAGATTCATTTTTATGTCATGGTATTGTTATTTACATTTTGGGGATATCAAGGTATAATTTAATATCTTTGACTATAGTTATAAAGAGTTTGATAGGGACTTGGGGGTGCTTAAATCTAGCATCAAGCAGTATGGGATGCTTAGTGGAGTTTTAACTCTAGTTCTATCTATCTCCTTAATCGCTAGCTTTTAAGGGTGAGTTCTCCGAGTACTTAGGTACTTATCAATTGGTATCAAAGCTGATTGTCAACGTCTCGAAAAAAGCTTCCTAGATAGTGTGTTATGACTTACAAGGAAATTGAGTGGAGTGTGGCGGTGAATGAAAGTTCCCAAGGCATCATGTCGTACATAAGGTATAGGGACTTGGGTATTATGGGGCACTAAGTCACACATAAAGTAATATTGTATGTTCGATATAGAGTAATTAAGTGTTTGGTTCCTTCACCTTAATGGCTAGGTTTTGAAGGTGGATTCCCCAAGTGTATGGGTGCTTATCTTTAAGAAAATGGCTACTCATAAAGAAAATGACCGTGTGCTGCTCTTTTTTCTTTAGTTTATTGATATTTTGGCATATGTTGCAATCCCTTCATTTTCAGTATTGAAATAGAGAATGAAAACTGGCTGAAGAGAAATTGTATGATGCTTAATACTTCAAAGTTAATGAATGCAGCTATTGATAGTATATGAAATGGAATTTGTTGTCAAACATGTTTTCAACTTTCATTTTTTTAAGCCCTGAATTGTGGTGGTTATTTGAAAGCACTGCTCTTCCATTTAGTGAATGTACAATACTGTGTAGAATACTGTGCTGTGAGCCTGTGCATTGTTATCACTGCACTGTAATGTCTTTAGTTCATGCAAAAATATTATTGTTGCTGCAGATCTCTCCTGAAGATATTCAATGGGTAGGTGAGGATCCAGGAATCAATCATGGTGGTGGTCGTCATGGATCTGGTAATGGGATGAGTAGGTCTGTAGGACGTAGCAGTGTTCCAGGAGCTGTAAGAGGTAGGGGAACCACAAAGGGGCAATCCAAAATGGATTTCTTTCCATCTCAGAATGGAATTGGAAAGAAGACTGTAGATGATATACACATACTTCACACAGACACGCTAGTGAAGAAGGTTACTGAAAACACTTCAATCAGAAAAGTACTCTTTGAGATTATTTGATCTTATCTGACATATTTAAGTACTGATGAACTTGACAGGTAGAGAGGGTATTCAATGCAAATCATCCTGATGCACTTGAAATTGAGCAAGTCAAGAAAGTATTAAAGGTAAGGGATAGATACATATGTCAGTGTGCCATTTCATGTATTTTCCTTTAAATGGTGTATGAACAGATAATTCATGTGAGATAAACGCAGGATCACGAACAAGCTCTTATTGATGCAATTGCAAAACTTGCAGATCTTTCTGATGGCGAAAGTGGTATTTTTCTGATTTGGTTCCTTTTAGCAATACCATCTGAAAGTTTTCCTTTGATTAATTTGTCTTCTAGATTAGAAATTAGAATAATGTGGACATCAATGAATCTAGTTAGTGCAGATAATCATAAATAAAATACTATAATTTGCATTCTTTCAGCGTCATATTTTTTATGATGCTGGCATAATACGGTTTACAGTCACTTTTAACTCACTTCCATGCTGCACAATTTTTGCACTGTGTTCAATAATGTCACTATTTTGTTCTACCCAGCAAGTGTGGAGTAAATTATCATATACCAAAAAGAAAAATATTCCATACTTTCTTGCTTACTTGTTTCTCCTATTCTTGCTTACTTTATTGATACATTTTTTATATTAAAAAAGTAATATCATTCTTACTCAAAAATGAAATGATGAAAATTCCATATTAATCAAATCTTTGTTCAGCCTTTCTTGATGTTCTTATTGTTTATACAGATGAGGATGACCACCATTTCGCAAATGCTCAACCAATGGAAAGATGATGTGGAAAACTATCTTTGTAAAATGGGAAGAGTTGGCGTTATTATAGTCGCAAAAACCTTGAAAATCTGAAGTAATTTCCCTGACAGACAACTCTTGTTCATGTCATTTATTTTGACTAGGTTGAAAATTAGGTAGTTTAGTAATGATTATTCACTGAGGTTTTAAGATTTGACACAGGATACTCTGATGCTTGTACACAACCATGATAGTGTATAAATTCTTGTATTTGTTGTGTATTATGTATGGATTCACGGCTTCTGTTATGTATTACTCTATGACTTCTATACAATACCATGTTCATAAAATTACTCACAGATCCTTTTTAAGTGAGTTTGGTTTTATTCAGGAAAGAATGTGATTTTGCACTGAGAATTCACACTCTCTGTTGCTACGCTAATATGTTCTTTTTAGGATAACTTTATTTTCATTATTATGAATTATTCTTCATTAAATGAGGATTAATGTTTTGAAATTCTAGAAAATTTCAATTAAGTGGATATTCTCTGTTGAGGTTTTTTTTTTTCTTTTTTTTTTGTATTTATAAGATGTAAGAGAACTACATGAATGAGTGATTATGTATATCTTTTCTTTCATATTACCATTTAAAACAATATTTTAACATTCATTTGAAAAAAATGCACCAAAAACAAAGTCCGCAATAATAAGAGTATAAATATCTGTCATCTTAGTGACAGCGAAATAGGTTTATACATAATTTAGAGTATCTTTTTAATAGAATCCTTTAGCAATTAAATGAGTTTTGTGACATTCAATAGACTCATCCAATCTTGTTTTAATCTTATAAACATCTCATGGATAGTGAGAAAATGTAAAAAAATATCTCTTCATGTAGTTTTTGCCAAGTCTGAATTGAGTGAAAAAGTTTCTGAATTACATAATTTAACGTGTTTTGAATTGCATAATTTGAAGTTATTTTTTGTAATATTGTTCAACAATTAAAATTGAGAAAAATTTAAGAATGCATTATGAACTGTATAATACAAAAATGTATTTTAAATTGTATAATTTTAAAATATGATCTGGATTAGTATAGGCAATATTCAATTTGGGTAATTTCTTCTAGCACCTTTATGCCTTTTCTTCCTGCACCTTTGTAGAAAAGAATCCCAATTATCCATGGGTTGAAAACATTTTAGATCTTGAAATTTGAAATTTAAAATATGTTTTTTCACTAAAATTGAAATATTATAAAAAAAAAATTGCGTGCACGTTCTAGTAATTAAAAATTCCATTAATGTAATAATGTGTATTAAAATATTTATTCACTACAAAAATGATGGTTATAAATATCTAAGTTGAACTAAATTTAACAGTTAGTGTTTACATAGTGGTAAAAAGTTTGGAAAATATACATGAATTTTTAAATTCCGTTATTATGGTTATTTTGGTACACATAAAAAAAAGGGTTAAAACTGGATTTGCAATAGTGTCTACGTTCTGTTATGATTAATGATATTTTATTTATAACTTTATTTTGAATGTATAATTTTCATCCGAAGTTTGAAACATTGGTAATTTCAAATTCAAATGGTTATTATAATTGAAGTGGTCTTTATAATTACTATAATTGCGAGAAATTACGAATAAAAATTATACAGTGGTAGCTGTATGGAGAGAAAAGATTAAACATACTTCTCCATAGCTTTTAGAAAAATAGAAATACGAAAAGTATTAAAATTAACTTTTATAAAAGTTAAAATTAATTTATATACAAATTAATTTGTAAAGAGACTTCTATTTTTAATTTTTATTTGTTTGAAAAATTTTCTCCCTACAAATTAGAAAAAAGAAAAAAAAAAGTTAAAGTTGACTTCTTCAAAAATTGGAAATAATGTATACATAAATTAATTGGTATAAGTTTACCTGGACAATTTAAGAAAAACATTTTTAATAATTGTATTTAAACAAATCTTTTCAAAACGATTCCTAGAAGAAAAAAAGAGATTCGAAATAAGAAGTATGTAAAACAATTTTCTATATTTTCTATGTAACTTCTTCAAAATTTAGCTTCGAACTTGCATTAAAATAATTTTAAGTCATAAAAATTTCTCTTATTTAATTTTTTCTTTCTTTTAATAATTTTACGGTTACAATCAAGTCAAACATTAATGTTGTGTTTGAATGAGGTAATTTATAAGGGTAAATTCATTAATGTTAGCCTGAGTCGAAGGTCAAGTTAGGTCAGCCTACACCAAAGGTCAAGTCGGGTTGGCTCGGACCAAAGGTCGAGTCAAGTTGGCCTCGACTGAAGGTCAAGCTGATTCGGTCCAGCTGAAGATCGACTGAGTCGGGTTAGGTCGAAAGTTGATTTGTCTCGAGAGGAATAACCAGTCGAATTGGTCTTGGGTGAAGGTTGAGATGAGTTGGTCGGATCAAAGGTTGAGAAGATTAGACTCAGATTGAAGGTTGAGATGACTAGACCTAGGCCAAAGAATGAGACGAGTCGGGATAGGCTAAAAGTCCAAAAGGGTTAACCCTGGCTAAATGTCGAGATAACCCGTTTCAGGCTTAGATGAGTTAGCTCGGACCGAAAGTTGAGCCGATTTGGCATGAGTTAAAGGTCAAGTCAAGTCGACCTGGACTGAATGCCGAGTCCAGTAGGCCTGAGTTGAAAGTCAAGCCAAGTTATCCTAGCCAAAGATTTAGACACTTTAGGACGGGTCGAATAGTAAGTAATTCAAATAATATGTATTTCAGTTTTTTAGAATTGTTGCAATCTCTCATTCAAACATAAGATAAAAGTTTGAAGAATATTATTCTTTAGGGATTTTTCATCTTAATTGGTTCAAGGTTAAGATGTTTTTATTGTTATAGATAAATTAATCATATATCGCTTCACCTCAAATTTTGAGTTTAATGGCTTTCATTTTAGTTTGGTCAAAACCCCATGGTCTACAACTTGATCTTACAGTGGAATTTTAATCAAATGGTTAGTCACTTATGGATCTGATTGAGCTTTGAAAAGAATTTAGGGAAGATTTTGAAAATGAGTTAAGTTACCAAAATTAAGGTTTTAATGGTTTATAAACATTAATTTTGTTTGAAGTTCTTGCCAGGAAGACTCACAACTTTTTATGTACAAGTTGTCCATATAAGATACATCATACTACCTTTAACACGAAATCTCAATGCTTAATATTTATAGATCCAACTTTTCTTATATATCATTCAATTTTCTCATTTATATTCAACATGGGATTTTCAACTTATAACACTTCTCTTCCGACCCGAACTATTTTTGGGTCTTACCCCTTTTGAAATTTTTTAGTAGAATAAATTGGGAAGACTCACCGCTTTTGAGAAGACCTGACACTACCTTTAACAAAATTTCAAAGCTTAATATTTGTATTCTTTCTTTTCTTATATGTTATTAAATATTTTCATTTTCACTCGATATGAGACTTTCAACTCATACTTGTATTTTTAATTCCTTTGTAAATCATTTCAACAAAGACAAAAAATATATTAAAAAAAAATCTATTAAAACGTATATGAATAACTTTTTCTTAAGTGGACAATTTGCTATAGAACAATAAGGGACAAACTCCATGATGTCAAATCCTCTCACTAAGGTATTTCCACCCAAGGTTTTCATGGCATGTTGCTTATATAGGTGTTTTATGTAACATCCCTGGCTTGCCCAAACCATGTCAGGTTACTACAGCCCGATGCACCCCAACCCCTCACCCTTCTCCGTCCATTCATACTGGGTGGGTTGTTGCCAGTGGGGATCGAACCCCCAACCTGACCTTTAACACCTCTGGCTCACCAGCAGATGCTACCAATTTTTGTAACATCCCTGGCTCGCCCAGACCATGTCAGGTTACTACAGCCTGATGCACCCCAACTCCTCACCCTTCTCCGTCCATTCATACTGGGTGGGTTGTTGCCAGTGGGGATCGAACCCCCAACCTGACCTTTAACACCTCTGGCTCACCAGCTGGCAACAACCCACCCAATATGAATGGACGGAGAAGGGTGAGGGGTTGGGGTGCATCGGGCTGTAGTAACCTGACATGATCTGGGCGAGCCAGGGATGTTACATTTTACATTTTGAGGAATCTTTGGTTTAGAGGAAGTTAGTCACTTTTATGTGTTTTGTGTTCTATGTTTGATTTTATGCATGCATACATTTTCTTAGGACATACTTTGAATATTATTCAGAAATTACACTCTGTATATTAAGGTTATTATATTGATCTCATTGAGATAACGTAAGGACAAGTTAAAAAATAGACGTGTACAAATCACCTTCATGTAATTTTCATGCTATACATTTCATGATGAGTCCATGTCATTTGGTTTTGTAAGCATTAGTGATCATTGTTAGGTTTGCTTGCGATTAATTCAATTAAAATTGTTTTGGTTCTATATGCAAATGTAATCAATGTACGAGATCTTTTGAATATGGTCAAGGCATATAATGACAATTTTGAACTCATAAAATCTAACACATTTATAAGAATTTTAATGATATATATTTGTGACCAATGAAAGATTGTTAATAATTTTGGTCATATATATATATATATATAAAATAATTAAATGTGTTAGGAACATTATATAAATGTCATGAAAAGATAAACTGTGTAGATATTCGCAATATTCTAATTTGTTGAAGGGGGCAAATTAGAAATATTGATTTTTAGAAAAAGTAATGACAAAGGTTACATAAAGGGATTGTAGTCCCCATCACCTTGATAATTTATATTCTTTAACTTCTTCCTTCTAACAAGCTTTTAAGATGACTAAAGTTGAAATCGAGTTTTACCAAATCCTACGGTAGATAATAATTTATTTCGATAAAAGCTTGGTGTACTAACCTTGAGAACAAATATATAGAATGAATAATTTAATTTAAAATCAATCAAATTTCATGTGTGAAAATAGCAATGCCTTAGCCTTGGGTATGCCTTTATATTTATAAATATAGTGGTTTATAAATCATGTATCTTCCAAATAAGAATATTATATTTCAGTTACAAAATACTAAGATAATATTAAAATATAAACCCATTTATATTTGTTAAAATATTTTTAGATTATAAAATCTGTTAATTAAATCAAACTTCTTATAAGACCTATACGCAATACCTGGA
>Ga0214543_1007706_pt1 | contig 18223 bp, 14 predicted proteins | sample CNSS2metaG_FD_160094 | JGI IMG/M metagenome (GOLD analysis project Ga0214543, IMG submission 160094) | Root nodule microbial communities from cowpea collected in UCLA plant growth center, Los Angeles, California, USA - CNSS2 | ecosystem: Host-associated > Plants > Roots > Nodule | place: USA... | reverse complement strand
GGTTATCTAAAGATTATTGCTCAATTAATTATTGTTATAGATTTACAAATTAATCAATGTAAAGTCTCAATTAATTTGTTGGCGTTCTCACTTTTAACCAAAGTACAGTCTCAATTAAAAGTGAGAAATTTTAGATTATCCACAGTAAATTCAACCAAAGTACAATCTTAATCAAATTTACTATGCCTAATCATGTCTATTCTTTTATCTCCTCACCAAATAAAAAGCTTAATTAATCAAAGTAAAGTCTCAATTAATTGTAGTTAGAGTAAATACCTTTAACCAAAGTAAAGTCTCAATTATTGGTAAAAACTCATTTAATCATATGAAAGTTTCTAAATAAAATCAAAGTAAAGTCTCAATTCAATTTAAAAACCCTTGGACTCATATGACCAACATGCATATAGATTTAAAATCATTACTTCTTACGTGATTTAAAGATAAAAGACATAGATGAATGAAAACCTCAACAATAATAAAAAGAACAAAGAAATTAATTGATCTAACATCAGAATCCAATTAAGAAATTACAATGGAATCAACCCAAGAAGTTTAGAACTCCATGAATGCAAAATAAAGAGAGAAGAATAGAGAAGAAAAGAGAGAGAAAGAAATTAGGCCTCCCTAAGGGTTCCTCAATTCCGACGTGCTGAGCTTCTTGGAATGCTTGGCTTGGATTTTTGTGATTTTTATAATTTCCTATTCTTGGATTTATTTTTAAGGTGTCATGAAGCTTTAAGCAATTTATTTCCACACCTCCATAAGCTCAACTTAGCTACAACTGCACTAACACACCTCAAAATATCCAAAGAACATTTATGCAACTAAAAAGCTATTTTTAACATGTTTTTGTATCTGATGCTCAATAAACCCAATTATAGGAAATCCCAATTAAATCAATCTTTGAGCACACAAATTCAATTAAAATACCCAGAATTAAACATTAAATGAGGGCAAAAGCACACACTCATCAAACCCCTTTAAAACAAGTTAAAGCAAATGAAATCTGCCATTAATATTCAACGCATAACAACTGTTGAGTTTTTGGATGCATTGAAGAGGTTCAAGAAGTAGTAAATAACATCATTTTCTTTGACCAACAACCACCTTCCACCCATTGTAATGGTGCGTTTTTCTATGTTTAATGTCTTCCAGCTACGTTACACTTTATGAAAGTAATTGGTATAAAGTCATATTTATTTTTTTCAAATCCACTCCTTACTCTCAAATGAATTAGAAACATTGTTCTAAATTAAAAAAAATGATTTAACTCATTGAATGACCATAGTGATGTTGAATGTGTGGATAAAATTAACTCATTCTGATTTTAATCTCATCCGTAGATGCAAAATGGGGAACGAGATGACCTTATATGCTTGGATGACATTACTTTACTTGATGAAGATTGTGGTCTAGGTACATCATATGGGGAGGATACCTTTGGTTTTGCTGAATTGATTAACCACACTGAGGATGGTGCTTTGCCCATAGTTGTAATGCAATTTGAGACTACAAAAGACATTAAGAGTTTCTACAAGAAACATGTTGTCAAATGTGGTTTTGGGGTGCGAATTCACACCTCAAAAAAGGATGATGATGACCACTTGTGTTACCTGAAATTAGTTTGCTCAAGGGAAGGTAAGTATGTGTCCCAAATCCCACCCAAATTGAAGACCCACCCTACCCAAAGAAGACAATGTCCAGTATCCTTAACAATGGTGAGAAAACCACAAGCATGGATAGTAAGCGCTATGGTTCATAAACACAATCATGACATTAGTCCTACAAAATCAAGGTTAATACGTAGAAATAGAAGGTTGAATTTACAAGCCAAGCAAACCCTATATATTAATGACCAGGCCGGTGTACATTTGAACAAGACTTTTAAGTCCTTGGTAGGCCATGTAGGAGGTTTTGAGAACTTAGATTTCGTCAAGCGAGACACAAGGAACTACATCGGGCAACAAAGACGTGCCTTTGGGAAGGAGGGAGATGGCCAGGCTTTGATGCAACATTTATCAATAATGAGAAAGTTGAATAATTACTTCTATTATGAAATTGACATTAACGCAAAAAATATAATCATTAATGTTTTTTGAGCAGATGCAAGGAGTAGAGCTACCTAAGTGGATTTTGGTGATGTTGTCTCATTTGATACTACATACCTAACCAACAAATACGACATGCGTTTCGCACCATTTGTTGGTGTTAACCATCATGGGCAATCAATTCTACTAGGTTGTGGACTGTTGTCTTTAGAAGATACTTCAACTTTTACATGACTCTTTCAATGTTTGTTGTGGTGCATGGGGAACAGGGCACCGGATGGGATCATAACTGACCAATGCAAAGCAATGAAAAATGCTATTGCTTCTTGTATTTCACAACACCAAACATCAGTTGTGTTTGTGGCACATCATGAAGAAAGTCCAAAAAAAATTAGGTGGATTGACAACCTACAAGACCATAAAGCATGGTTTGAAACAATTGGTTTACGAGTCCACCTCCACTATTGATTTTGAGGTAGGTTGGGAATAATTCATATCCAAGTTTTCCTTACAAAATAACGAATGGCTTTCAATGCTTTACAAGGAAAGAAGTAGATGAGTTCCTTATTATTTGAAGTCACAATTTTGGGCTGGTATGTCCACCACTCAGAGAAGTGAGGGTATAAATGTCTTCTTTGATGATTTCATTAATTCTACCACAACACTCAAACAATTTGTCGTCCAATATGACAATGCTCTATGATCCAAGGTCGAGAAGGAAATTGAACCCGACTTTGGTTCGTTAAATACCACCCTACCTTGTGCCACTCAATCATTTATTGAAAGGCAGTTCCAAGAAGAATACACTCATGCAAAGCTTGCTGAAGTTCAACAAGAGCTAAGGAGTAAGATTAAATGAAATATGAAGACTTGCAAATGTGATGACATCTATTCAAAGTACATGGTTAAAGAGGAGTGCATTCGTAATGGGGAAAGTGCTGACAAAAGGTAAGTCCATCTTGGTAAGAGAAAAAAAATTCTTATTTCACCATTGCGACGTCAAACAATTTAAAATAAAAGGCCAAAGGTTAGTTTTTGTCCTTTATTATTTTAACTTGAATATGGATATGAATGAAAAACAAGTCACACAAATTCGCACTTATGCAACCACAAGTTAGCGAATAAAGTGTACACTGCAATTTAAGAGTATATATGACAAAATTAGTATTTCCAGCAGAAATTATGACTACTTCCAGTAAGGTCACAAACTTACAAAATTATAAATATTCTTCATGGCATCAAGCGGACTCTTGAAAGTATTATTTATAAAGAAAATTAATAATGGAAAATGTTTTGTTAAAAACAATTAACTTGGGTTAGCAGTAGATATGTCATTGCTTTGCACTTACAAATTGAATGAAGAACAAACATACGCATGGGTATATTTGACTTGAGTATATTCCATGATGGACAACCTTGAATATTTAAGGCCTCCTCCCAAGATAAACGTAAGTGAAAACCAAGTACTACTGCTTAGCACTTATGAAGCCATGAGTTAGCACATCAACTATGCACTGGAATTTAATAGTATATAACACAAATTATGACTACTTTCAATTACTTCACTTATTTGCTATATTATAAATATTTCCTATATTCTAAAGAAAGTGAAATATGCCAGAGGTTCTGTACAAAACATTTGACATGGCTTAGCACAACTTAACTCATTGCTTAACACTTATAACCCATGGCTTACCAAATACATGACAGCGGAATTTAACATTACTCATTGTGAATCTTTTTAAGCCCTTCAATCTAGGCACCATTTATAAGATGCGCACTTCAACATAAAACGAGAATAAAACTAAATCATTCCAATCCATTCAACTTACTTCAATAAAATACAAAAATAACAAGCAAATAGTAAGGTTGGTTAACCAATTAACAATAATAACAAAATTGGTGTTCCAAACATCACTTTTATAACTTCATAATTAATCAACAACTTATATAAAAAAGGGAAGCAGAAATGTATCGCACTGTATACATAAAATGAAACTAAATTCTAACATCACTACAAACATGCAACAACTTCTAAGTAACCCACTTCCTCCTCCTGTAAGTCATAAACAGAGTTTGTATCGCTTCCTAGGTTCTTCCTTCAATCAGTAGTACAAATTAGTGCTTTCAGCTTCCTCCTTATCAAGGTGCCCACCAACCTCTTGGCCCTATTGCTGCTGAGGAGTACTTTCAACAAATTCAAACCTATCATGCTGCCCATATTCATGAAAGTCTTCCTATCCCCCATTTTCATATGGTTATGCTAGAACCTCCTGTTTGAAATTGTTATTCCACGTATCATTCATTATTGCTTTAAACTCTGCCATTGCCTTCCGTAGTTCCAAAATATCTGCTTCTTGTTTATCTATTTCTATACTTAAATGTTCCTTGTCTTCTTTGTCGTCCTCAAATCCTATACCATATTTATCAAAAGCTTCCTTCACAAAACGATGAGAAAGCTCAAAGTTTGATACACCAACATCCATGACAACTTGAAACATTACACCAAAAAATTACTTGAAAAATTCAAATCAATAACTACAACTAACTAATCATACAAAGTCAACTTTCATACCTTGTTCTTATTCAAAGCAGTAGTTATTTTGTCCTCAGCCACTTTCATATCCATCCATTGCAATACTCAGGGGAACATTGTCCTTGATTTTCCAATATTACATTTTGGAATCAAGCAGTGCTCAACAGACCATAACTAAAATAACTCAACAAAAAAAAAAGTAACTTAATACATTTCTTCCTATTTCAAACAAAACAAATTTGAATTCAAACCAATTCATTACGAATTACTTGTAACAAGTACACACAACCAACAATGTGGAAGTGTCTCTTCTTTCCTTTCTCCATTAAGAACATGAATGCATTGCATATGCTCCCACCTAAGTATTCATAAACAGGTCCACCCCAATTGTATTCCCAAGACTACTAAGGTAATCCACAATGGTAAATACAATAGGGAAAATGGTTCCCTTGCGACTTGGACAAAGGAACTCTGATATTCGCTATAAAATATATAGCCTACAATAATCCTCCAAGGTAACTTCGTCCCTACATCTTGCTAGAAAATCATATAACATGTGAACATTAACACTTACGTTATTTAAGTTAATACTCTCACCATGAACTCTTAAACTCAGTCCCAAACAAACATCCAATAAAGATAAACAAACAACTATATTACTTATTAAAAACCCACCCCTCCTTTCAACCCACAAACTAATTAACAACTAAGAAGTTTCCTACTAAAACTTCCTTTCAACATGCTGCACCATCCAAATGGTGTCCCTTGAATCACGGACCTTTGTTCTGCACATAAATTGTTATTTAAGGAAGCAATGTACTTTGTCCGACAATAATGCCTTAAAGTCTGCACATATTCATGAACAAAACTTATGAAATGTCATTATATAAATTAATCAATAATAAAATAAATTTAATATCACACCTTAACCTCATGTTTTTTCTCACCACCACATTGACTACTGTCACTATTATCAACCATTACAGTATCGCTTATGTAAACAACTGATGTTTGTTGGTATCGTGCAGCGGAATGTTTGGCGTTTGGACAAAAACCAAGAGGGGGGTGTTTAAGTAATAAAATTAATACTTTAAATTTTTTTCGAAATTTTACCGATTAATTTAAATATCAATTCCTTTAAAAGCAATAGTAGATAAAATAAAAATATAGAGAAGCAAAAATGACACGGATATTTATACTAGTTCAGATCAAAAGATCCTACGTCCAATTGTTAATCTCTTCAAATAAAGAGATTAACTCAATCACTAACAAAAATCATATTATAATCAGATAACAAAAGAATAGGGAAAGAAAACACCTCTCTTGAAGACACAAGAGATGAACACCTTTCTCTGAATCACACAGAGAATCTTGACCTTAGCTTTCCTAGCAACAGTAGTAGCACTAAATCTCCTAGAAAACCGTCCTAGGAAAAGTTATCGGTCTACCAACACTAGGTTTTTCAAAGCTCTTTTGAGAACACTCAGAGAACTCTCTTTGCAGTCACAACACTAGCACTCTAGTTTCTCAAAAAGGTAAGTTGGAAGTAACTCTGATGTTCCTTAAATAGGGGTTTCAAAAATTAGGTCAAAAATTGAACAGTCACGTTCAAACTGATAGGGATAATCGATTATCACTATTGATAATCGATTATTTTAGTGTATTTTCTGAAAACAAAACTTTGAGCAGATAATCAATTATTAGAGGTGATAATTGATTATTCCAGTAATTTTTACAAAAATGGAAGAGTTATGATCTGGCTGTTGATTCTAGGCTATTGTAAGTACTTTAAACATTTTACAAGATAACTTTAAACATAAAACACTTGTCTTCATAATGTCTTCCAAATGGCTTTTAGGTTTCTTTATCATCATCAAAATCTTGCTTCAGCATTTTAACTTGTCTTCTGCTTTTGCCAACAATGTCACATCTTGTCATATGTGGAAAAATAATACCTAGGCTTAGCACTTGAAAATTAAGAGGTCAGTGATAAGTCATTATTTTCCTTCATTCCACTAGCCCTTGTGTACCCATTTGACAGTTGTTCAGTACTTAATTGTTATCTTTAGTGTGTTTTCATCTGTTGGGCTTTATTGGGCCACTCTTCCAAATTTGGGTTAATTTCGCATTATTTGGCCTAATTTTCGTTTTTAATTATTTATAGATATTTGGGTGAAGCAAATTTTGGAGCTTGGACATTAATATTCAGTTCAAGAGAGTCGCCAAATCATTGCCACATCATTTCCACATCATTTCCACGTCATCAGAGTGAATGTGCCAACATTTGAGGCCTAGAGTGGCATTTTTGTAATTTTGCAGCTCATAATGGCAGTTTTGTAAATAATGAGTGGCAGAGTGATGGGACCACAAGAATTAGGTTTCTCCTTGATGCAAGAGCCACACACTTCATCTTCTACCTTTCTCCAAACTCCATTTTCGCTCTCCAAGCTTCCATACAAGAGCCCCTTGCGGTTTTTCACGTGTTTGGCTTATTTTTACCGTTTTTATGCACATTTGATAGCACCCATTGAGGGTTTTACGTTTTAAATTCGTTTTCTTGCTTGGGCAGTTCGTTTTGTGGGTTTTATAGACATGGAACAACACCCATTAATGCGGTTTCGCATTTATATATGATAGCACCGTTTTGCATTTCATTGAAGCTTTGCAATCTCTCTTTTTGCTCTTAAATTGCGTTTTCAAAATTCATAAGTTAGGGTTTTTGATTTTTGATGTTCTGGTTCAGATTTGAAGTGCTTGATTCTTCCATTTTGATGTCTAGCTAACCCTATTGCATTGATTCCTTGACGAAATTGAAATGAAACCATGAGATTGTTGGTCGTTTTTGGGGTTTGATTCGAAATTGCCTCTATTTCAGGTTGTGTTTAGATGATAAACACATATTTGATGCATGCTTAATCTCAAATTCGTGTGTGCACATTAATGGCTCGTATTCATGCTTAATGTTTATGAGATTTGTCACAGCTTGCTTAAATCTGTGGGTATTAACTGTCTAAAATTTGTTACGCTTAATGATAATGAATCCATGGTAATTTTTGCTTAGTTGATTACTTAGGATTCATGAGAGCAAATTCGAATAGAACAATTAATTTGGTAATCTGTGATTGGTGGACTTTCAATTGAATCAAGGAATCATTACGTGTTCATATAATTGTTAAAATTATCTGCGAATTAAAGTTTGTTGTGAATCAGAATCTGCCAAACCCCCCTCCCTGTGTTATTATTGTGTTCATCTGGAAATTGAAGCTTTGAACAAGAACATTGGTCGTTGGGAGACGACTTGGTTCAACTGTCACATACTGCATTTTAAGTGTTTTAATTTGGTGGGGTACGACCTCTATCAAATTTGGCGTCGTTGCTGTAACATCCCTAAGGAATATTACTTATTTTAATTAAATAAAATTCGAATCACAATAAATATTGCATTGAACATAAACTATTTCCCAAAAACGCGGGAAAATTTTAAAAGAACATAACTGGTACCATACATAATTCGAATGTACCATATCGTTATATACAAATGATATTAAAATTCAACATAAAAATATTTACATCAAAAACAAAACAGTAGAGTTTCTTTCAAAATCCCAAGTAGCCCATGCTTTCCGTCTCTAAGCAGCTCCTAGCTCACCTATCACATCATCTGCTCCCGGATAACAAATTATCCGATCATTGCCACACACACACACAGATAGGGTGAGCTATGCACAATAAAAATGTAAACAGATATATGAAATAAATATGTTTTCCCCAATCCCAAAAATACATAATTAAAATCCTCATACTTTTCAAATCACCCAACCATGACCTCATAGTCCTTCATGAGTCATATGCATGAACTAGGTTTTGGGACTTCCCTGTGCTCCCACGAAAATAACTCATTCGTGGTCCAACCCTATGAGCCTATCCCGCTCATAGTCCTGCCCTACAGACTCCTCGCATGTAGTATAAACATCCAAGTCTCATAACTTGAACCCTGGCACGCACGCAATCACCATACTATGGACTCCTCGCCCAATAGTAGCCGACGGGAACATCACAGTTCCTTGCCCATCGTGCGCCCGACACATGCAATCACCATACTAAGGACTCCTCACCCATTAGTAGCCGACGGGAACTCAACCAGTTCCATGCCCATCATGTGTCCAACCACCGAGCACATCCCAGACCCCTATTGGACTTAGTCCTTCAAGCCCAAACATCACACCACATGCATATACAATCTATCCTTATGAGATACAACTAAAACACACTCACAAGCACATAGAAACATAAAAGTTCGCATAAACTCGCTTAGGCTAGGGACCTCTCGCCCAAGCTAAGCCCTCAGCCTTGCCTAGGCTAGCTCACCTTGCCTGAGCGAGCTTAAAACAACAACAACATCAAGTTATCTAGCTTAGGCGAGATCCTCTCGCCTGTGCGAGTCACACCTTCCCCCAAAACAACATACAGACCTCGCCTAGACGAGGAACCACTTAAACAACGTCATTTCTCATCGCGACCTCGCTCAGGCGAATGTCTCTCGCCTGAGCGAGACTGAGTCACTCAAAACACCAATACTTCTCGCCTGGGCGAGATATCGCGCTCAAAAGCGCCCAAATTTCCTCGCAATCTCGCTTAGGCGAACTGTCCCTCGCCTGAGAGAGACTAAGTCGCTCAACACCAAACCAAGGTCGCCTGGGCGAGCAGCGCGACCCAAACCAGACGTGAGGTTCTACAACTCTCGCCTAGACGAGATAAACTCGCTTGGGCAAGACTTGCAGAGTTCCCTCACTGTCACACACGCATTTTACCCAAAACAATGTTAATTCATGCCCAAAATTGTACCACAAACCAGTCAATCGATACCAATATAATTATAATGGCAAATGCCATTCAGAATCATCCATTCCAACCCACTATACCACCAATTGCGAATATAAGACTAAAAGTATCCAAAACTCTCATCCCACAACCTATTCCACATACATAATCAAACATATCTCCATTTCACAATCACAACACATAGAATGCGAAATTGACACCATTCAGAATTCAATTAAGAAGCAATAATCCATAATCATAAGACAAACATCAATTAATACACAACACACAGAGACAGCTCCCTTAACTTGAAAATTTGATTGAAATTGGGAAGAAGATTGGTTTTCCTTGGTTTGCCAATGAAGTGCCACCGACTCCCTCTCAGTTCAACCCCTTTTTCGCACCCAAACCTCACCTCTCAACCTCAATTTCGTGCTCTCTCTACAATAGGTCACCACAGATGCTAAACCCCTTCCCTTAAGTTTTGGGTTTTATAGGTGCCTTTAAGAGGGTTTTTAAAAATAAAACGAGTTTTAGGTTTTGTGGGTTTTAATTCCTCTTCAATGTTACTTATTTGGTAATTTCCCAACCCCCTTGGGTGCCCCATTCTGCTAGACTTTTCTTTACCCCTTCACATTCATACCACAATGATTAGTTAGCAAAAATAAAGCTTATTCTTTGCCCACCAAGGTTTGAACCCATGACCTTCCACTCATAAGGCCAAAGCACAACCATTATGCCAATTCACATTTGATGATATACACAATCAACATAAGTTTACATTTCAAATTCCACACTTTTACATATTATTAAAAATAAATCATAAAACAACAACACATAATTGGCAAACATAGGACTCGAACCCAAGTCCTCTCATACAATCAAGTACTCTCAACCACTTAAGCTAGTACTTTTCCACACCATAACTATCAGAATTTAATGCCATAAAGGCTCTCACTACCCGTATTTATAATTATTTATTTATTTAATTAATTAATTTTCACAGTTCTTACAGGAAATATTTTTTCCCACCTAACATAAATTCAAACCAATCAAAGTAATAAACTCAATAACAATTGTGATGTACGAACACTATACATATACAATGCAAGCTCACTAGACATCATATGTGCAAAAACAATACATTGGCTTACCACTTAACAACTGATAGGTTACAAAATTTTTTGTTTTCCAACCTACCTAACCTCAATCAAATGAAAGTGATTACCAACTTTGATGTGCGAAAACTATACATATTCAATCTCAACTCATTAGTGCAAACAAAACAACATGTGTGCAAAAGTAATACCCTGCCTTAGCACTTAAATACTAACAGGTTAGCATATATTTTCATTCCCACATTACATACATTCAAACCAATGCGTTGCAAACCAATCTGACTTCCTATAACAAATTAACCTTGCAAACCAATATCCCAATTAATCACTTCCAATAACAAAAATAAATTTATATTACATCAAGTCTATTTACCTTATGTAAGACCCGGGAAAAATTAGACTAAAAGAAAACACATGGAAAAAAAATTATAGTTTGATTAATATTGTTGAATTATTTAATTTAATTAGGTTATAAATTTATTAAATATGGAATAATTATTATTTAAGTGATGGTTGTATTTTATTTAATTAAATGAGTTATTAAAGTTGCTATTTATCTAATTTATGGAATTATGGTTTATGGAGTATAAGTGTTTTAATACTTATAATGCATGTTATGTGTTGTTTGAAGCTTTACCTTATTTCTTCTCTTTATTTTGTTGATTGGTGCATGAGGATTTAATGAATATACTTGATATATCCTTCTTCTTTTTGATGGCCTGCATGTGTGATTGTTTTCTTTTCATTCACACTGTTGCAACAAGTTTTTTTCATGAGATTAACTCTTCTACCTCTCCTTTTTTATTTACGTGAATGTGGTGACGAGTTATTAGCTTTCCTCTTTCTTTTTTTTGATATCATGTGTATTGATGTGGGTGCAGTACAAGATTTTATATTTCAATGAGGCCAAGGATTGATTGAACACTTGCTTGTACATGAGCTATTTATTTTGGTGCAGCCACCTTTCCTTTTCTTTATCTCGTTTTGAGGCACTACCCATTTTTCTACACTGCACACTTTTCATAAATGGCGATTTCTACTTCGTTAACCGTTGGATCGAGCTGAAAGTTTAGCAGTTTATCCTTAACACATAGTTCTTGACTTTGACCGGTCGGATCTTGAATCAAAGCTCTATAGTGAGAGCAGTTTTTATCACAAGGTCCTTGTAGTTTGGTTGTTGACAACATTGACCTTTGTTGTTTGTTTGATGCATAACTTTCTCTATAGTTATTCAATTAAGCTGGTTTTTGTTGCATTTGATTCTTGATTCAATCATCTTTAATTTGAATATAAATACATAATTTTTGGAGTTTTACACAAGCTGCAGTTTTACTTATAAAATCCCAAATCATTTGCCTAATGTGTTGTTAAGTTGGATTGGATAAAAAATATAAGAATTAGTTATGTTGCAAGAGAGAGAGATGTAAGTGAGGATTTTGAGGCATGAAGGTGTGCAAGGTTGTGATTCACAGTGGGAGAGTGACGTGAATAAAGAGGTTATGTGATTGGTGATTTTTTCTTGGTTTGTATGGCTTGCATGGTTATGTAGTTTAAACATTGGTTTGAGGATACTTATTTGATTGTGATGTTATATTGTGTTTGAATGAATGTCACTCGTTGGGTTCATTGTATGAATGTATTATTTGATAAGTTGATGGGTTTATGTTATGGTTTATTTTCCATGCATGTGATGGTGTATATTTTGTTGGCAATATGTAATTCTCATGGGTTGCATTATGGGAGTGTTTTGCCTTGTTGAGACTCTTGGTGGAATTAAATGTTGTGTGAGGTTTTCCGTACCTAGGAACCCAGTGAAGACTCTTTTGCCTGTGTGAAGAAGTGGAAAAGGTTATCTTGTCTTGTGTGAAGCAGTGGTAGAGGATTGGTTTGAGTGTTGTACCCTCTCGCCTGAGTGAAGCAGTGGGGAGGGGGTAGATGTTTCACCTTATTTCGGCTCGTTGCGAGTATAGTGCCGGTGTGCGATGCATTGACATTTTTACTCATAATTCCTTGAGGAATAAGGAAGACAGTCTGACTGCGTTAAGTGGGACGCATCGAACCATAAAGCTTGATTATGATCACTATATTTGAAGATTTAACATGAATGTGATGCTATGTTTGGTTTAGTATGATTGTTTGGATTTCGGGTTTGTGTGTTCAAACGAAGGATGGATTGTGATCATAATGTTTTCGTGTTACTTGAATGCGACATTGAGTATTATTGGACATGTTTTATTTGCTAAATTTCTTTTATGAATATCATTGTTTATGGTTAGCTTACCCCTATTTGTTTGTTTGTGTGTTTGTTGTATGTGCGATGATCGTTTAACGTGTGTGTTATACAGGAGCAGATGATATTGTAGATAATCTTGGCATGGAGTAGATGGACGAGAGGCTGGGGTAGACTCGGGAGTTTTTATAATATATTTAGTTATTTGAAATCAGATACTAAAAATTATGTAATTTTCTTTTGATCGCAAATGTTATTTGATGTTTTTGATAAAGTGACGGTTTGAACTATGTAATTTAAATTAAGTTAAAAGTTTTTATTAGTACATTTTCAATGTTAATTCTTTTTTCCACTAAATGCAAAAATTTTCTAATGTTCCGTGACATCCCAAATTTGGGGTGTTACACCTTACCCCACTTCCCATAATGGGTTGGGTTCAACAATGGCTTTGCTTACCTCTTCACCAATGTAGAGCCACAACACAACGAAAAAGACCAATCCTTTAGATTCTGATTCAGAGTGATTCTTTTCAACAATAGACCTTCCTCTTCCGCTGTTCAACAACACTATAACAAAAAAAATCCAAACTTTATCAAATATTCTCCAAAAAGCGAAACAAAAAGGCCTCATTTCCACAAACAACACGAAATACCAGGACTTTGTTGCAGTGGGTAAACCAAATATTTTTTGTGCACCACCAACAGAGAAATCACCAACCCCGTCGAAAAGAAACTTGGGGGAGGGAGGAAAAACAAACTTGGAGGATGGAGGAAGAAAAAACTTGGAGGGTGGAGGAAGAACAAACCTGAGGGATGGAGAAAGAAGAAATTGCTCTCCACTTCTCTCACGAGCTCCACTATTCTCTCTCCTTACTCTTTACCCACTTCTGTCACGAATCAACCTCCCTTTCTCGCGCGCTGTCTTTGACAAACATGGTCAATGTGGAAATTGTGTAAAAAAAAATTAAAAAAACCTTGCAAGGTCAAGTTGTGAGAGAAGTTGTCACTTTTTGGTTGTTACTATATCATTTTTCAACTTAAAATCATAAAGCCACGTCATGGGAACACGTCATGGGGTAAGAAAAGGGTTAAATGATGAGGATCATTGTATCACTATTTTTTTTCTCTCACTCTCATTGCTGCCACATGATAATAGGAAAAACAAATGGGTTTAAATTTTTTGAATCTTAACCAAATGTCAAATAACACAAAATGGAAGAAATATTTATTGGTTAAGGTTAGGGTTTTTGGGAGAGGAGAGAAAATGGGAGATTTAAAAGCAGAGATAACCCGGGGGAGGGAAGGAAGAGGCTGCAAGAGAAACACAGGTTGGAAGAACCAATCAAGGTAGAGAAGCTTGACCTTGTCTTTATGTTGATTCTTTTATCTTTTGTATTTAATGAATGAGACTTTGAAGGGTGTGCATAAGTGTATGAGTATTGTTCATGTTGTTGTTTTGTTGCTGAATTGTGACCATATCCTTGAGGTTGAGTACCACCATTTTCTTAGTATGCTTCGAGCGATGCACGAATCAGTGGATTGTCCGAAGTTGGTGTAGGTGGGGCTTCCAAATGTCGTTCTGTGGCCGCATATGGGTGTCCAGGTTTTATGGGATGCTCTCCATTTGGGGTGGGTTGGGTAGTGCAACTTCTATTCTCCTTAATAACCTACACCATGTAAGGCCCGCTAAATTCCTTTTTCCTTTTCTGCCCTAAATTAAAAGGGTTGCCCTAATGTAATGGGCCTAAGGGCTGGCCTAATAGGGATTCAAACCCTAATCTACCCTAATTCCATTCTTTCATTCACTTTTCAGAAAACACGTTCCACCTTGCCTCCTTTGAGTAGTCGCAACTCTTTGCTAGTGTTAGCTGTCAACCTTCTTCCAGCTAGCTCAAGTCAGGTTTCTGCTCCACGTATGTCATTCCTCAGCTCATGATTCCCCTTTTTTGGGCTTATTTCCATTTTTACCGTTAGGGTTTGGTAGTAACTCGTTCCTTTTTTCTGTTTTACCGTTTATTCCAACTCTTTGGCCATCCTTAGGACAATCGTGCTCACTGTGTGCATGTCGGAGTGTTCCGCTAACTTGTTTTCCAGGTACGGGAGGTTAGGGTTCGCCCTTTCTTTTGTGTTATGCTGATTGTGCTACTGTTTCATCATTTTAATATGCTTGGTGTGTTGATGCGAACTTGTGTATGGTAGTATTCAGCCATTTGTCACCTGTTGAGTGTTTATGCACGAGAGAACAGTGGTGAGCACTGGTTTCCTCGCCCAAGCGAGCATGTGTCGCCTAGGCGAGATCAATAGAGGCTCGCCCAAGCTGCTTCACGCGAGTGGTCGCTCAGGTGACTCACGTTGCTGTTGAGCGAGCGAGCATCTCGCCCAAGCGAGAGGGGTCTCGCCTAAGCGAGATCCCGTGTGAGGCTACTGTTCCCCTTTTCGAGCCCTCTCCTAGGCGAAGGAGGCTCGCCTAAGCTAGAGCCTCTTGCCTGAGCCAGAGCCTCGCGCCTGAGCGAGACCCTTTAGCCTGAGCGAGGAGCCGAGCGAGGTAGTGTGATGTGTGATTGTTTCCTTGAATCTTGAATTGTTAATGCTTGCTTGGATTTGACTATTTTGTTAAATGCATGAGACAAATAAATATGCATGAGTGATGTGATTCATGAATTGTGAATAATGGGTTTGACATGAACTTAGCATGTGATCTTAATGAAGAGGTTGGTATTAAAGTGGAATGGTAACGAGATGAGTTGGAATGGTATATTCATGGATGGAGTATGATGAATTGGTATGGATTGATCTGGAACCTGAAAGGGATTGGTTATAAAGGGACTGACTCTTGTGGTGAGAGTAACAGGAGGCCTAAAACTCATTAAGGGCTAACCTTATGCGTGAGGTATTGATTCATCGTAACACTTGTAACACAGCTCGGGGGTGAGCAGAGGTATCAACCACAAGTGCAAGCATCCGCTGAATCCGACCAGATTATATATATCCAGATGAGTCGAGTCAGGGTCTAGTGTATTGCTTGATAAAGTCATAACATGTGGGGTGATTTATAAATACTGCTTGAATTGGGTGATAGTATGTGATTGCATGATAATTGATTTCTACTCTAGCTTACCCTACTATTGGTGTTGTATGTTCTGTGGTGTGGTATTTTCTTTTACAATGATCATCAACTTGTTGATGTGAGTAGAGGTGAGAACTCCCCGAAATAATCAGGGTGATGAAGGTTCCGCTGCATAGTCCGCTTGGACTAGATCTGTATCTTGATGGGGTTGTCGGTTGGATGTTGTAACTAGTTTGCTTTGGCATCGTGGTGTTCCTAGTATCTTGTAGGGGTTGTGTTTAATAGCCCAGAACTGCGCTGCTATACTATTTGTGCGTGAGTTTCTTTAAATTACGCTTATTAATTAAATGGGACGTTACATTTATGGTATCGGAGCGGTCATTCCTTAGGTCTGTGGACTTGGATGTCTGCTTAGCTTTCTCTATGTCTTTCTGAGTGTTCCAGTTAAATTTCTTGTCTTATCAAGCCTAACGAAGTGATTTTCTGTGTGCCAATGAACAATGGCACCTTCTCGTAAGACTCCACAATCCTCTAATGGTGACATACCCGATATCGTAGGGCAATAGAGGCGATGGTAGCTACTATGACACAGCAACAGATAGCGTCGCTCGAGCAACAACAGCTAGTGATGCAGCAGATGGGGGCTGCTAGGGTCGCTACTGAGGATGCTCATTGGTAACAAATGGAAGCCCTCCGGCAGCTGGAAGAGAACAGGACAGTTGCACCTGTTTTTGGTCCCGAGCCACAACCGATAGTTAGGGAGTGGAGCCTAGAAGATTTTCTGAAGCATCATCCGGTGAAATTTGACGGTAGAGTCAGCCCAGATGCAGTAGACCAGTGGCTGAAGGATATAGAGAGGATCTTCGATGCGAAGATGTGCCCGGTAGAGAACCGATTATCATTTGTTGTATACATGCTAACCGGTGAGGCGAAGCATTGGTGGATTTGCATGAAGTCCATCATGGAGGAGAGGGAGGAGTCGTCACGTGGGAGGCTTTTAGGGGGAAGTTCCTCTCAGAGTATTTTCCCAACAACAGCGTGAGGTATGCCAAAGAGGTGGAATTCCTCTAGTTAACTCAGGAAGGGAAATCGGTGACTAAGTATGCTGAGAAGTTCAAACACCTCAAACGCTTCTACACTCTACAGCTCGACAAGGAATGGAGATGCCGCAAGTTTGAGAATGGTGTCCGCGGTGATATTCGCTTGATGGTGGCTCCCTTATCCATCAAGGACTTTGCCGCTTTGGTAGAGAAGACCAGAGCGATGGAGAAGATGAAACATGAAGTAGAAGGCCAGCGCCCTCAGCAGCCACAGGAACCACAGAGGATTGGTGGACCATCTGGGTCCAAACCCAGACATGAGGAGCGGAGGAGGCAATATGATAGACCCCACCTTCAGTCTTAGGGCTCTAGGAGTTTCCCTCCCTAGTAGGGCTGAGTACAGTGTTATATATGTGGATGCCCTCACCTGAGGAACGCTTGCCCGTGTATGGAGTGTTACTGCCGGTGCAACAACTGTGGCAAGGAAGGCCACTTTGGGAAGGACTGTCCCACCATTGCTAGGGCAGTGACACAGCCTCCAGTTCAGACACCCCACCAGCATCAGCAGAGGGACAGAGGCAACAAGCGTCAGGCGACGGGCAGGGTGTTCGCCATGACAGGGACGGAGGCGGCAAGCTCAGGTAACTTGGTTATTGGTTATTGTGTGATCGCTGGTGCTAGTTGTTGTGTGTTATATGATAATGGAGCGACACACTCCTTTGTGTCAAATGCTTGTATGGAACGTTTGGGTCTGCTGGTGTGCGAGCTGCAGTGTGAGCTTGCGATGTCTACTTCGGCGTCGGGTTTTGTCAAGACGTCGTCCTTATGTGCTAGGTGTTCGGTGGAGGTAGAGGGACGCAGGTACAAGGTGAATCTAATCTGCTTACCTCTACAGGAGTTGGAGGTAATCTTAGGGATGGATTGGCTCTCTGCCAATCGAATTCTTATAGATTGTCGAGAGAAAAGATTGTTGTTTCCTAACTCAGAGGAGCCTGAGTTTGTATCTCCTTAGGGAGTGGTGAAGGAGATTCAGAGTGGCGCACAATGCTTCATAATCTTCGCTCATATGGAGGTAGAGAAGGAAGAAATGTTAGTTATACCGGTGGTGCACGAGTTTGTGGATGTGTTCCCGGACGAGGTATCGGGGTGGCCTCCCAATAGAGAGGTGGAGTTCTCTATCGATCTAGTACCAGGAACCGACCTAGTATCGATGGCTCCATACCGTATGGCTCCAGCAGAGTAGGTGGAACTCAAAAAACTGATTGAGGAGCTGATGAAGAAGCAGTTCATCCGACCCAGTACTTTGCCTTGGGGAGCACCAATGTTGTTGGTGAAGAAGAAGGACGGGAGTTCACGTCTGTGTG
>Ga0214543_1007705_pt1 | contig 18232 bp, 10 predicted proteins | sample CNSS2metaG_FD_160094 | JGI IMG/M metagenome (GOLD analysis project Ga0214543, IMG submission 160094) | Root nodule microbial communities from cowpea collected in UCLA plant growth center, Los Angeles, California, USA - CNSS2 | ecosystem: Host-associated > Plants > Roots > Nodule | place: USA... | reverse complement strand
AATTATAAATAGTTTAGTAATTTAAGCGGGGACGGGTATTTGGGCGGGTATATATATATCCCCATCCCCAGTTGAAAATTTCGGGTATTACCCATACCCATACCCATACCCAGTCAAAGCGGGGATTTCCCGTCAAAACGGGGACGGGTTCGGGTGATACCCACGGACACGGGTTTATTTGCCATCTCTATCATCAACCCGTAGTGGATCAAGCCGGATCGGACCAAATTACCTGTTTTGACAGTCAGTATACCATTTTCCAAAATAAATCTACTAAAAATATATTTGAAACATATTTTTGTTTCAAATAGGCATTTTGGAGGTTCAAAATGAAACGGGGTGTTATCCCAAACCTTCCATTCTCTCACTAAAGTCTTCGTCGCTTCTTCTCATAGTGCACCGGTTGTTGTGACCAGGTTCAATGATTGTTAGGGTTAGACTTTCTGCCACTCACACGTTCCACACACTCACCGATCTCACTGGTCCACTTACTCCGGAGACTCACAGTCACCGCAGGTACGCTTTCACACTCAAACTGAAAGATTCAATTACATTTTTAATTACCTCCAGAAAAAGAGATGGGATATATATACCTACCCTTTTACAATCACGTTCTGTTTTTGTAACAGCTAGAACAAAAAAACCTGACTCTGGACCCTGTAAAAGAGTTATAACAGAGATCTTGAGATCCTTTTCTCACTCTTCAAATTCCAAAACTGAGTGTAATTGAAACTTTGAAGTGTATAAATTTCTTGTTTTGTGAGAACAACAAATTACTTTTCCGCTCAACGAATAATACGGGGTTTACGGACAAACAATTCGTCGGTGCGTCTACCTTCTTCCGTGAGTTTTTCGTTGCTACTGCATGGTGTACATGTGTTCTATACTGTGCAATTCCATCTGAGAATCTGGTATGTGGTTCTTTCTTTATGCTATTTTACCGGTTGCTAGCTAGTTGTTTATCAACCTTATTCGTCTACCTTCATTAATTTCCTACATAGCGTTCACGGTAGAGGTTTCTCAGACCGTTTAATCTTCCCTAATCAGTGCCAAAGATTCCCAGTCAAAACTGATTTCTGGTCCATTTTACAGTTTTTTCCTCCTCTCTCCTATCCTCGAACATAGTAGTTTTCATGTTTTCGTTCTTCTAACTGATATGAAAGGAATGCATTCTCACATGGGTAAGATTAACTCACTAGGGTACGCGTGTGTGTATATATATATATATATATATATATATATATATATATATATATATATATATATATATATATATATAAACATGGGTAGATAGATATAGATATTATTCTCTGAATGACTTTAAAGATACTCCCCTTTTATTTTTTTCGTTTAAGATTAGTAACTTAATGAGTTACTAATGATTAGGGCAAGGAGTACTTAGAATTACACTTGGAGTAACTTGACCTCTCTGTGTAGTTTTTTAATTGCTTCAAAATGTATAACCTTGTTACCGGCTTGTGATATGTAAAGTATGTGTACCTCTAATGTCGTTCCTAACTAAGTAAACCATATATGATCAGTTATCATCCCTGCGTTCATCGTCAAGTTTGATTACTTTACTTTATGAACTCTTTTTGAAGAAAATGTAAATTAAAGTGGATATGAATTCTCTTTTTTCATACCTTTATCCATGAGTTGATATAGTAGACAGTAGATTCTGCATTCTCTGAGGCTGCCATTTCTTTTAATGCTTGTTTGTCTTGATCCTTTTGTAGCTTAATTAGGGTATGTGGTATTGTTGTTTCAAGGTGTGGAGATGGTGCTACTTGGGGAATTTAGGATCTTTATCCTTTGCCCATCATCTCAACATTGTTGTGTTCTCAAAGAATATGAAAAGCTACTTTCATCACTGATCAGGATTTAGTTTTTGAAGTCATTGTTATCTTCCTTTTATGAGTACTTTCTTTTTGTTTCCTTGTACTATATATGATAAAGTTGCATTTTAATGTGTAAAGTATTATATTTCACATATAGTTTTATCATATAATTTTTATTACTTTGTTGTCCTGTATGTCTATGCACTATTTTATCAAGAGCTCAATCTACTTAGTTACTTAAGTTGAAAAGCTGAAAAATGATTGTTTAACAATTGTATTATATTATAATCTTTTCAGCCTTATTATATCAAGATTTTTGTTTTAAAGAAGCAAAAAGTGGAAGTACCTACAGTGATGCCTGATCTTCCATTCCAAGTTGGGGATTTGGCTGAGTCAAAGTCCTTTCAAAGTGGTTTTCGTGGTGCATGGTTTCGTTGCAAGGTATGAAAATTTTTCCTTCTCTATTTTTTGTGGTGTCAATGTGACAAGCATAGGAACTAAAATAAGAAAGAGACTCTAAGATTGGAATTGGCTTCTTATTAGACAATTTTATCAAATGTGCATTTTACTAAAAACACAACCAAGGTTCTGTGAAATTTGTGGTTCTTTGAATCATTATTTTTAGTATTCAATGAGTTTTTGGCATGTCCAAAATTTAGCTGTCTTGAAATTGGCAGCTCTAAAATTTTTTCTGTGTTTTTGATATCCAACATTTAGCCAATGGACTATGATACTTTGACAATTTTTTTTTTTTACAAAGTTTGACAGTTTACTTTTTAACACACACCAAACCTTTTTCTTCTCTTTCCAATTCACATCAAACCTTTCTTTCATCCATTGAGCTGCCATGTGTACATAGTCAAAAGTTTGTCAATCAAACTTTGTTAAAACATAATTTTCCTTAACCAATATGCTAATTTGGCCTTGACAATATGTTACTTTTGAATTAATGGTGTTAGCATGCTAATTTTGAGAGTATCACATACTAACATACCTGCAAATATCTGACTAGGATGATTACATGTCAACATCATTAATTTAAGAGTAATAAGGTTACTCTTAAGACCGCATTATTAAATGTTGGGTTTCAAGAAAATTGAGGTTTTTGTGGAGGTACCAATTTTAATATAGACCAATTTGGAGGTATCAAACACTTATTTAACTCGTACTTTTAAACAACAATATTGTGGTAATGTATTATGTTATTCTCATGGCGGCTGGTTTTGCTGTTTTGGTTATGACAGTGATAGAAACATATATGTCTTGAAAAATACTATACAATGTCTGTGCGGATAAACTTCTCTATAGATGCTTATAACAAATAAAAGTTAAAAGAAAAATAAATAAGTTTTTCCAGAACTAAAATTAGTACATATGTATGTTAATTTATAGAAACTTTCTCTTACTAGCTTATCCAAAGCTGATCTTAACTTATTTATAAGCTAATTTTAGCTTGTAGAAAAAATCAATTTATTTTTCTGTGATATTTTCTTCAGCTATAGGTGCTTTTGGAGCGGTTTATTCCTAACACGACACTCTGACTGTTCAAACTTAAGAGACTATTCCCTTTCATTAAATGTTCTTTAGACATGGTTACTCCAAGTTTTCTCACATCTTTTTCAAACACTAACTTATGATTTGAATGAGACCCCTTTGGTTAAACACTTCTAACAAATTTGGTGATACCAATTGTTAAATACCAACTTAGAATCAATGAAACAGGGATTACTGGAATGACTGTATATTATTATTATTATGAAGTACGAAAATTGTTAAAGGAAAAACATTGACTCTCACGAGTGCCCAAGACACCTCAGCCCAAATCCTTTCCAAAACCCCTTCCCCTATACAGCTCTCCCCCTCTCTTTATTCCCTCACCTTCCCTCTAACAGATCCTCTATTCTCTGTCATTCCGCCAGCTCAGCTAAACCGTTAGCACCCTCACCTCACATGTTCATGCTTGTGGACCCCCAAATGATGGGTTTCCACTTTCTTCTTTCATACACTTTAGTAATTTGTTCCCTGGTCTCTCCTTCTCTTGGGCCTGGTTTCTATCAGACAATGTCTGCTATGAACAACAGTTTTGGTTTTCTGAGGTAACCTGTCTGTTTTGTATTCAATTCAATTGGAAAAAATTTAGCTGATCAAGTAACCGAATTGTATATTATTGTTGTTACTTGGCTCTCCAATTTGACTTTTTTTACCTCTTGTGCTTAGTGCATTAGCTCATTAAAGAAATTAAATTCATTAATCTATACTAATATAAATTATTAAAAAACTTAGTTTCTGTTAGCATTAAAATACTTGTATATCCTCCCTTTAAATATGTATAGGTTTTGCCTTAGTTGAATACTAATTAGAATAACTATTAACGCAAGTCTGCAACTTTTTTTATCTGATTAATGCTGGATTATTTGAGGTGAAATTTTGTTTTCATGATTTCTATTGAAACCCCTTCCCATTCCATTGTCCTTTTATTAAAAAAAACTCGTGTTTCTGAGAATAATTTCATGCAGGCTTCTTTGCCCATCTGGTAAATCTGCCTGTATATGCATTGGTTGGTCACATATCTGTACTGTTGCTACTGTTTAGTAAAGGACTAGAATGCTCAACCAGTGTCTATCATTTTATTGAGTATTAAATTTTTCTATCTGGTATTATTTTGGCCTGAAATTATTTTATGATTCTTTCAGATTAGAGATATCCGCACGAAAAATGCTGTCATATCCCATCTATTGGAGTATTTTGACTACACTGACCAAAGTATGTTCTTGCTCTGTTTTAAAATTTCAACTAGAAATCCATTAGCTTATTTATTGAACGAAGTAGAATGAATGTTCTAATGCAATTTGGTTTGGTTTTAACATTTCATTTTCTTGATTAAGTGTAATATAGTTGGGTGGGTTAAATGCAATATTTTACATTCCTTCTTTGATGTGAAAGTGCCAAGTTGAAGTTTATATGAACTGTCACAAGTTTGACAACTAGAGAGAAGGGCTAGGGTAGTCCAAGCTGCTTTGATGGTGAAATCCCTTTGCTACCAGTCAATGTTTTCTTTGATACTGCCATCTGGATTTTCTTTGGTTGACTCATTTACATTCTATTGTATATAGGCTTGAAGAGGAACCAAGGAACTTGTATTGTAGCGCTTAAATGTGATGAAAAATCCATGAGTTAATGCTCAGCCAGTGTATTTGTATATATATAAAGGGATGAGTACAAATATGTTTGAAAGTGGAAGGTTACAACCGATGTTCCTTAACCTAAAGCTAGGTTCTCCCAAAAACAACTTTATGTAAGCTTTATGTAACAGCTTTATGTAAACTGTAACGAACATAATTTTAATACTCACACTCAAGCTAGAGCTTATAAATGGTATGCACTAAGCTTGAAATGAATAAACTGAATCCTAGGCCCTCTCATGGCAAGGATTAGTCAAGCTGTAAAGTATTGTAGTGATCATAATCTTAATACTCACACTCAAGATGGAGCATATAAATTGTATCCATCAAGCTTGAAATGTATAAACTGAATTCTAGGGCCTTCTCAAGGAGTTAGAGAGAATGTTTGCAAGGTGGTCGTTATAGCTAATAAAATCTAGTACATAGTTCCTTTGAAAGTAACTCTCTTGGATTCTTTCATGAAACACAAGATTAGATGCAATATTGCATGATTGTCACAATACAAGTTCATTTGCTCAACTTCACAAAAATTCAATTCTTGAAGGAGTTTAGTCCATACAAGTTCACAAGTGGACAAATCCATAAATCTATATTTAGCTTCCATATCGGATCAGGCAATAACACTATGTTTCTTGCCTTCCGAGAGATAATATTTCCTCCAATGTATCTTGTGAGGGATCCAAGATTGTTAAAATCGAGTAAAATCAAGATTATGGTTAGGATCGTGAAAAGTTTACAAAATTGTAAATCGTGGGATCGTAACACGAATTGTAGATTTTACTTCCTACAAAAACATGATATAAATATGAAAATGACAAATTATTAAAATAAAATCATTCAAATTAAAGCAAAAAACCAAAGGGATCTTCATTAGCTCTATTTCCTTCTTGAAGCAAATCATTAAGAACGTTCGCCTCCTCTTTAGGTGGAATAGCATGAACATCATCTTTTTCCCCACCACCTTGGGCTTAACCTTCAACCAAGTGTTCATCATCTGTATATGAATTAGGAGATCATTTAAACTTTTGAACTATATTTTCAAAGTCTCTTCCTTCAACATATCTCATAATCCACTCATCATCGGACGAAATATCATCAAGTTCAAAATCCTCAAATAGAAACATGACTATTGCTTTCCAATTAGCTGTTTTTGCATTAATTGCTATTTCATTTATTTTATTGATTAGTGTACCTGTCGTATTTGCTTCTCCTGAAGGTTGGTCAAATAACAAAAATTTTCTATTTTTCAGTACATCATTATGGATTGGATTAGTGTTTCTAGTGGGTATTGTTAATTCTCTCATTTCTTGAAGTTCTTTTTATTCTAGATTAAAAATGAAATGACCCCTCCCTCAGAATTCTTTCGGATTGTCAGCCATTCTTCTACCCTCCTCTTTCTCAGCCAATTTAGAATTAACCATGACACAAACAACATCATTCATAGTTTCTTGTTTCAAACAATTTCTTCTCTTTGTGTGGTTCTAATAAATATAAATACAAACATATAAACAATTACTAATTCAGTATAATTGTAATTTCATAATTTCTATGTTCTTACCATCTCAAATGCACTCTCGATCCATTACCTCATAGATGAAACACATGATTGATTTATCATTAGAATCTACAATTTTAAACACTTACATTATAAGAAAAACACCTTTCAAACATATGACAATACTCAAAATTCTCTATTCAAAACCACCATTTTAACTAAATTTCCATCCGTTGTACTTGCAAAATGAGTATTCTTTCATTCATCACTAGTAAACATTTTAATCAAACAGACCCAGCATCTTACCAATTTTATTATTTTTTGAAATAGCATATGCATCAACATATTTTAGAAAAAGAATTCCCTTTGGAACTCTTAACTAAGAAGTTCAATATAGTCCTTCTCCTATTGTCAATCCACCCATTAATCATTATTGTTATTGTGCAGTCTATCTTTCCATGCAGTCCTATGAACCTCCAAAGCATTTTTTGTTATCTTAACTTCTTCCTTCAAGCACTTTACTCTAATCTCATGGCATGAAGGTGGGTTAAATCTTGGGCCATAATTTGAAATTGAATCAATCATTTTCCTAAATGCTTTGTGGTGAGAATAAAAAAATAGGGTTTGAGATTAATCTCCCCTGTGTGTAAACCACACACAGGGTAATTTATTTATAGTAGAGGTACAATTAAAAAGATTAATTGAAAAAATAAAGTAAATAGAAGATATTGTTTGATATTGTGATTAACAATATCTTAATAATATCAAACAATATCTAAACAATATCTAACACTCCCTTTCAAGCTGGAGCACACAAATCGTATGTGCCAAGCTTATTACAAATATGATCGATTATAGGCCCTCGTAAAGACTTAGTAAAAATATCTGCTAACTGATCACTTGAGTTAACAAACTCAGTTTTGATGTCTTCAGCATGATCTTTTTTCGAATGAAATGACAATCAACCTCAATGTGTTTGGTCCTCTTATGAAAGACAAGATTAAAGCTAATATGAAGAGCAACCTGATTGTCACACACAAGTGTCATTTGAGTAACATCTCCAAATTTTAACTTTCTAAGCAATTGCTTGAGCCAAACAAGTTCACAAGCAGCTGAGGCCATAGTTCTATATTTTGCTTCTGCACTAGATCTTGCTACAACACTCTGTTTCTTACTTTTTCACGAGATCAAGTTACCACCAATGGAGACACTATACCCATATGTAGATCTTCTATTAGGAGATTCTGCCTAATCGACATCTGAACAACAAACAACTCTTGTATGGTTAGAACCATATAACAATCCTTTTCTAGGAGATCTTTTAATATACTTCAAGATACGAATGACTACATTCCAATGATCTTCACATGGGAAATTAAGAATTTGGCTTACCACATTGACTACACAGGAAATGGCAGCACGAGTAACAATAAGATAATTCAATTTCCCAACCAATCTTCTATACTACTCAGGATCAGATATAGGCTTCCCCTTATTTGGTAGAAGTTTAGTATTGGGATCCATGAGCGTATCAACAGACTTTGAACTCACCAACCTAGTTTCTTCCAGAATATCCATGGCATACTTCCTCTAAGATATAACAATACCATCATTGGACTGTGCCACCTTAATACCCAAAAAATTATTGAGTTTGCCAAGATCTTTGGTCTGAAAATGGTGACAGAGATGTTGTTTCAACTAAGAGATGCCATGGTTGTTACTCCCTGTAAGAATGATGTCATCAACATATACTATCAAGTAAACACATCCAACACTCGAGTGTTAATAAAAGATAGAATGATCTGCTTCACACCGAGTCATACCAAATTGTTGAACAACATTGCTAAACTTTTCAAACCAAGCCCTAGGAGATTGTTTTAGGCCATATAGGGATTTACAAAGATGACATATCATCCCAGAAGACTCTCCCTGAGCAACAAACCCAAGAGGTTGCTCCATATAGATTTCTTCTTGCAAATCACCATTGAGCAGTGTTATTGATATCGAATATCGGAAAATATCGGCAACCCAAAAAACCTTTATAAAGTTATATCGGAATCTATAACGGGTTATGGCGGAAATATTGGGGTAAAAAAAAATATAATAACACCACATAACTTTTAATGAAAAAGTAAAGATATTATGTCTATAAACTTCTCATTTCATAACTTTTCTCCAATAATTGCAAATTTGCATTTAAATTTGATTCATTTATCGGAAATATTTCCAACAAATGTCACTTATGTGAAATGTTCTAGAAGTATCATGATCATCTGCCATTGCTGGAAAATAGGTATATTATTTGTAAAATAGTTATAGTGAAAGTAGAGAAATAGAAAAAAAAATGAAAAAAAATATTGGCATTGGCCACCGCCGGTGGTGGCGGCCGGTGGTGGGAACTGACGGCGGCTGACGGTGACAGCAGCTGGGGGTGGTGGCTGCATGGGAAGGAAAAATGTGTTTTGGACTTTTGGGTCAAAGAAAAGTAAGGAAATTTTAGGGTAAATAAATTTTACTGCTATGTGGCTGCAGTAAGTAAGTGAAATAATAAAATAGGGTAAAAATGAGAGTAAATTGTAAGAAATCAGAAGAGGTTTGTATTTTAATGGGTCAGGCCCAATTTATTAAACACCAGAAGAAGGATAAGTTAGGGTTTCAACTTATCTTCTTCCTCCTCCCACATTGTTGCCGCCGTCATTCTTCTGCCACCATTGTTCACCATTGTTCACCATTCTTCCTTTTTGTTCGGTAATGGTTTTTGCTTTTGGGACCGAATTTTTCGCCACAACCGTTGCGCCACCGCCACCCGCCATGCCAAAAGCGGCCGCCATGGGCCGCCATGAAAAAACCGATTCGCCTCCGCCTTGTTGTGACGGAAGGTTGGGAAACCGTTACCGGTTTCCGCCATGGCGCCGCTATGGCCGAAATTTAATAACACTGTCATTGAGGAAAGCATTTTTAACATCCAATTGATAAAGAGGCCATTGTTGAAGAGCAGTCATGGTGATAAATAAACGAACAGAAGCCATCTTTGCCACGGGAAAAAAAGGTAATCTCCATAATCCAATCCAAAAATTTGAGTATAACCTTTGGCCACAAGACGAGCTTTGAGGCGATCATTAGTACCATCAGGTCCAACTTTGGTAGCAAACACCCACCTGCAACCAACAATAGATTTCCCAGATGGTAACATGACTAGTTCCCAAGTTCCACTATTATGAAGAGCACTTAGTTCATCTGTCATGGCCTGACGTCGACCAAGATGGGTTAAAGCTTCACGGACAATTTTTGGAATGGTCACAGAAGAAAGAGAGGAAAGACATGTGTAAAAAGGTAACGACAATCGATGATAACTCAAAGCAAGATAATGGGGAGAGGGATTACGGGTAGAACGCATACCTTTTCGGAGGGCAATGGGAAGGTAAGACTCAGTTGTCAGAGCCGGAGGAGACATAATAGTTGGCACTTTAGTGGAGTCACATGGTGGTGGTTGTGATCGGTTTCGCCACTATAAACCTGAAGGGGTGGTGGAGAAGAAGTTGACTGTGAAGCAAGAATCGATGGTGGAGGAGACACAGTAAGAGGGTCACAAAAATAGGAACATGAAAGGTACTAGGAGTGTTGACAGGATTGGATGGAGACAAAGGTGAAGATTGACTCTTAAAATAAACGGAGAACTCATCAAAGGTGACATCTACAGACACAAAATAACAGTTAAGAAAAGGAGAAAAACATTTGTATCCTTTTTGTGATCTTGTAAACCCTAAGAAAACACACTTATGTGATCTAGGAGAAAGCTTGTCAAGACCAAGGCTGAAATTATTAATAAAACATGTAGACCCGAAAACTCTTAGAGGTAAGGGATGAAGAGTTCATGAGAGAATAAAATGGAATGAGGTATGTTATTCTTTAAAACTGAAGAAGGCATGCGATTAATGAGATAACAGGCAGTAAGAATAATATCATCTAAAAAATGTTCAGGAACCTTTATGAATTAAAAGAGTGCGAGTTGTTTCAATAAGATGTCTATTTCTACGTTCAACTACACCATTTTGTTGAGGGGTGTAAGCACAAGAAGTTTGATGCAGAATACCGTGAAAAGCCATAAATTGTTTAAAAGAATGAAAAAGATATTCACGGCCATTATCACTACGCAAAACTCTAATAGAAACACCTTACTAAGTTTTAATTTCGTTAAAAAAAGATTGAAAGGTATGAAATAATTCCGAATGATTTTTCATTAAAAATAACCAAGTACATCTGGAATAATCATCAATGGAAGTAACAAAGTTTTGAAAACCTAAAATAGACTTAACGCGGCTAAGACCTCAAATGTCAAAGTGAACCAATACAAAGGGGACGAAACATCACGTGTGACATTATGAGGAAAGGAAGTACGACTATGCTTGCCTAATTGACACAACTCACACACCAAACAAGACAACTTGGACAAGGCAGGGACAAGCTGCTGTAACTTGGCAAGGCTTGGATGACCTAACTGAGCATGAAGAAGAGAGGGAGACTCCATAACTGCACCAACGTATGTAGAGGGACGAAGATGATAAAGACCATGAGACTCACATCCTGTGCCAATCACCTGTTTCGAACTTCGGTCCTGTAAACGTACATAATTGTTGGTAAAAGAAACAACACAATCAAGAGAACGAGTTAGACGACTGATGGACAACAAGTTAAAAGGAGACTCAGGGACATAAAGAACATTATTAATCGTTAAATAAGGGAAAAGTTTAACCGTGCCAACACCATGAGATGAGACTCTAGAACCATCAGCTAGTGTAACAGAAGGTAAAGGATTAGGAGAGGATAAAGAAGAGAACAAAGATTTGTTACTAGTAATATGATCAGTGGCTCTTGAATAAAAAACCCAAGGACTAGGAGAAAAAGATCAAGTCAGACCAACAGATGCAATGGAACTAGAAGACTCTTGATCCTTATACTATTTGAGAAATTTGTTGAACATAGCAGGTGTATCGATGAAATAGAAGGAGGAACCCCAGTAGACAAAGGTGGGGAGAGATTGGTTTGAACAACTGCTGCAGATCGAGGAGGACGACCATGTAATGCATAACACTTGTTAATCTTGTGACTGAGCATGCCATAATGTTCACACTTAGGATGCCCTTTTCCCTGTTTGTGAGGGCGAGTCCGGTCATCACGGTGAGATGCCAATGCAGAAAAATCATCAACAGAAGCAAGTGTATCAGTGTTGGGTTGTTTCGGTACACGCAAAATATTAGAGCAGGTCGAAGTCAAGGTAGGGACAACCAAGGAACCCAAAATTTGATCACTAATATGTGAATATTTATCAACAAGTTCGTGTAATGTTCCGAGCATGAAGAACTTTGAGCGTTGCTCGATCTCCATGGCAGGGACAGGGAAGGAGGCATTAACTCATTAATCTCATGAAAAAGAGCATGAATTTTGTCAATATAATCAATCATAGATGCTTGATGTTTAGAGGAAATAAGATCTGCAAATTTAGAACAGACACCATAGAGACGTTGAGTATCATTGGTGTATAATAACTTGGCATGTTCTCACATTTGAGCACATGTTTTGTAGAAATGAAAAAGTTGCTTTAACGAAGGATCAAGAGTACCCTTGAGAACCACACATAATTGAGTATCAATGGTTTCCCAACGGTCATCCTCAACAAGAGTGAGAGTAGGTGATTTCGAGCAAGATAATCAAGATACCTCTGACTCTTAAGTCATAATTGGACGTCTAATGACCATGTGGCATAATTAGGGTCAGTTAACTTGTCATCAGATAAGTGTACATTAACATAGTTAGTGTAGATGGATGGGTCAGACACACCAGAAGAGATTTCAGAACTGGAAGAGGCAGCGGAAGTCGCCATGGGGGAAGAGAAGAGAGGTCTGATTGAATCAACAAGAATAGATCCAGAAAGAGCAAGACGAGACGATTCCGGTGCAGTTGATCGCTGTTGGAGACAATCGGTGCGTGAGGGAGCATCGCTGCTCCGATGGCGACGATTCTGGCAGCGTTGAGGTTGCTTGGTTGGGATGATCAGAATCGTGTGGTCGCCGGTCGGAACTGACGCTCCGGTGGCGGAGGCGACGATGGCGATGACGGCGGCAACAACTCTTGCAGCGACAGGGGCGATGAAAATAATACCTTAAGCTCTAATACCATGTTTAGAATAAAGAAAATAGGGTTTAAGATTAATCTTCCTTGTGTATAATTAAAAAGAGTAACTGGAAAAATAGAGTAAAAAGAAGATATTGTTTGATATTGTGATTAACAATATCTTAATAATATCAAACAGTCTAACACTTTGTTTCTTGACACATTAAACAATATGGCATTTTCATTGAAAAACTTTGCTACAAGTACTTTCTATTTGATCCTTCTTGAATAGTTGATTAATTGTGGTCTGCATGGTTATCAAACTCGCAACTTAACTTGCAAACTTGTATGAGTTTACGATTTTGGTTCCCTTTCATGAGTTGACTCATTCACAAACTCGTTTTTCACTAGACTCGGAGTTGACTCACTCAGACTTGGTTGACTCGGACTAGACTCGCAAGTTGGAGATCGAGTCACCAAGTGTACATTAGGCACAAAGATAACGAGAAAACATTTCTTTTCTTACTTCATTATACACATTTGTTTAAGGAATTACGTAAACCCTTTCTATTATAGTCTTTTGGCAAAATTTGCATTGAATTTTAGTTTGGATTGCCATTAATACACATTCCATGCTTCCAAGCGAATTTTGTTCTACAACCCAGAGCATTTTTTACAACTTTTTTAAAGTGAACATTTTTTGTGAGTTGTCAACATCATCACTAGAGGTAGGGTTAGAAGGCTTAGATGCCATTATAATGTTAACAGTGCTTTTGCATTTTGTTTTCTAAAATGAAAGGGATAAAAAAGAAAACTGTTTCATGAGTCTGAGAGTACGAGTGGTTTCAGGCAAACAAGGAGAGACGGAAACAAAACTGTGTAGGTGCCTTGAGTGTGTGAGTGTGAATGTTATCCAGCGATTAAGGAGAAGTAGGCAAAAGTGTGCCAATGCTCTAGTCTATGAGTGTCGCTATGAACACTTGGGTTTGCGACTACGAATTTTGTATTTTGTAAGAAGAGATGCATGTTAGGCGAACCAGTGCCATTTTTGAAGTTCTAAATTTTATATTCAATTGGATTGGGTGGGTGAAGAGATGATTTGCACGTAACTAATCCAAGTTATACTGGGAGAAGAGATACCTGTAAGTTATAGGTGCCTTAATTGGGTTTTATTTTAATTGAAACCCATTCAATCAAAAAGGTGAAGGGTGTTATAGAAAACCCTTAATTTCTAATTGGGTTTGGATTTTTGTTTTAATTAAAACCACCATTCACCAGGAAAGTGAACATGTGCTGTGGCTGCAAAAAAACGGTGAAATTTCAATTTGGTGGTGTTGCGGTTAACAACACACATAACCAGGGTTTTTAATTGCATTAACTTTTAATTAGGTTTAGGTTTTATTTGACCTGAATCCATTCACCCAAGTAGGTGAACAAGTTGTGCAACGGAGAATTTATAAAAAATGGCGATCCACATGATTTTACAATTTTTTTCGACAATCCTGGTGATTTTGCTTTGCCAATTATGCGTCAGATTTAAATCGGAAATACTATGTAAATCGCAGGATCTTCAGCTGTGTATATTGTTAGAATAAATATTAAATCTTGGTAGAAAGTAGTTGTGTAGAGAACTACTACCTATGAGTTGTACCTAGTCTTTTCCCTAGGTTCTAGTTTAGCCTTTTTGATCTTCCATCTTCTCATTGTATAAGATTTTTGTCATTATAGATATGATATCTGATGATAGGTGTTTTAAGTCCTCAAAAAATATTTTTTCTCTACCTATGAGTTGTACCTAGTCTTTTACCTAGGTTCTAGTTTAGCCTTTTTGATCTTCCATCTTCTCATTGTATAAGATTTTTGTCATTATAGATATGATATCTGATGATAGGTGTTTTAAGTCCTCAAAAAATATTTTTTCTCTACTATTAATCTTAAGTTGGTATTAGAGTGAGTTAATCCTGTTCTATTTGTCTCGGATTGAAGAAGCGCTAGACACCATCATGGTTGAACCTGATGACCTTTAGAAGGTTTGGTGATGATACAACTTCATAGAACACACATCAGAAGATTCACGAACATAAGAGGATAGCACGTAATAACACAAAGATTCATTCATATATATTATCTAGTGGTTTTAGACAAGAGTAGACTGTCCAACTTTCAACATTGGATTGACATTTCCTTCAGCTTGATCATCTTCTTCATTGGGAGCCTTGAGAAGGATTTGAGGATTTAGAATAAATTTCTAATGTTGTTGACTTCATATGGTTCAAATTGCTCTTCCTTTTGAAAGATTTTCTTCTCATGCAATATAATGGAACACGGTTGAGTAAATGTGGTGGTAGGTGCAAAAGAAAATATTTGATACTAGAATGGATTTCTTTTAGAAGCTAAAGAGAGTATGTTTAGAAAACAAAATCTCTATAATACATTGTCAACATTTGCATGAATAACAATTGAAGGAAAGTTGGACAAGAGAGAAAACTGAGTGATTTGAAGAAATAAATATGATAAATGGCTTTTATTTTATTTGTGTTTATATCATAATAAATCCATAATGAAATGAGGTTGCATGATAACTGTGCTAGGGCTATCAATTGAATCAATTTTATTGTAGCAAACTTTGAACACAAGAATTATTTCACGAATTAATTGAATAGTTAAATTGTTGTCTATTGTCTATTATTAACGGTATCCTTCTATATTGTTTTAATTGTTAGTTGCCATGTTTTTCTATCCAAATTGATAAATATGTTAATTACACAAGTGTTTCTAACAAATTCAGGAGAGCTCTAATCCTTGGAGTTTGTAAGTAAACCCCCATACTCACATTGATAACTACTATTAAAGTTGGAAGTGGTAATAATTCATTTGAAGTTACAATTATTGCATTACTTGTTTGTAGAGCCAAGTTGGATCAAGTTGTATCAAAAGCCTCTAAGTAATATTGGCAAGTCAAAGGGCTTGAACAAGGAATTGATGTTGCGACCTTCATTCCCTACTTTCTCTCGGGAAAGTGGAAAGCCTGATGTGAATGGCAGGTCAGAAGTGACTGTTATTGTTAACAACACATGGAAAGTTGGGGATTTGGTAGATTGGTATACCGATGGTTGCTATTGGTCTGGAAGTGTGACTAAATTATTGGGGAATGATAAAGTGCAGGTAATACTATTTGTCTTCAAGTTGTGTTGTATTATTCAATATCTTATTTGTATTTTTTTCGAGGTATAACTGCAAGAGTAGAAATTATTTGTCACTATTTCCGAGTTTTGCCCTATTTATGCAATAGATTTTACACTTTAGATTTTCTCCTCAATTACGTCTCCTTTTATTCTAGTTTACGTTGAGGCCTAACTTAACTTCGAAAGCCAACTCATATAGAGAGGGTTGACCCCTACTTATGTACATTATTTTAGTCGTACCGCTAGTTAATAATGGATCTTAACATACTCTTTCATGCTAAGTGGGCATCTCATAAAGTTTGCATGATCGGATTTTGGAGACTCATTAATAGCCTTATAATAGATGCTTGGTTGGCTCAACAACAATTATTATTCCATATTAGATTTATAGGTTGCCAATTGCAAGAAAGGAAAATAAGGAATACATGGAAGAAATCTAAAAAGATCCTTATTAAAAGTTTTCCTATTTACAAATATCTAATAAGATCTTTTACACTCACTCTTTTTAGCATATATTATCATGAGCCAAGCTTGTTGTAAAAGTAGTCGACTCAAGAATTGTGAGATATTTTGTCAAATGTTTGCTAGTTGATAAGTGGAACTAACAAAGTCGGTGTTCTCCTAAAAGCATATTTTCTCTAACAAACAATAATATATCTCTAGGTGTTTGGTTTGTGCATGGAAGATTAGATTAGATGCAATGTGTATGGTGTTTGGTGTCAAATCAATTTAGCCTCATAAGTATCTCTAAATTGTAATTGTTGAAGTTACCTATGCCATGTCATCTCAAATGCAATTGCTACCATAAAATAGTATTTGACTTCAACACTAGATCTAGCAATTGTATTTTGTACTTCTCCATAAGATCAAATTTCCTTCAAGTAGAACAAAATAACCATAACTAGACCTGCTATCTGATAATGGTGATCCTACCCAATCAACATCAGTAATAAATGATCTTGGTATCGCCTTTGTACTCATATATATGATTTGGAGCATTCTTTATGTATCAAAGAATATACATGGCAACATCCCAACATCTATCACAAAGAGCATTTATGAATTGAATTACCATACTAATTGCAAATGTGATATCTAGTCTAGTGATTGAGATAATTCAATCTTTTGACAAGTCTTTGACGCCATCCTAGTAGTGTTATCAAATTTCGGCCACGGTGGTGCCATGGCAGAAACCGGTAATGGTTTCCCAACCTGCTGCCACAAGGCTATGGCGAAATGGGTTTTTCGAGGTGACCCATGGCGACCACTTTTTGCATGGCGGCTGGCGATGGTAGAATAGTAATGGTAGAATAGTAATGGCAGATGTTAGAATTATTACCTATTGTATCATTAACCCTATGTGTAGGGTGTTGAGTGTGGGAAACTATCTACTGTCGTTGCATGTAATCATGCCTAGTATCTTAGAGTAGTCTTTTCATATGTACTTGCTTCATTATAAATAGAAGAGGAGAGTTGGTACAGTTGTCCACTACTCATATATTTTAAAGTCTCAGTCACCGCTGTCCGCGGTCGATCGACGTTAGTCACCGCCGCTGTCCGCGGCTGTCCAAGTTCGTTTAACCTCGTTTTTGAACTACCCAACACTGTCAAACAACATTTCAACACTGTCCGCCACTGTCTGCAGTCCTCCGCCGCTGTCCGCCACTGTCCGCCGCCGTCCGCCACCGTCCACCGCCGTCCGCCGCCGTCCACCGACGCAGTTCCGTCAGGAAACCACCGGATCTGAACCGCCTCTCCGCGCGATAGCCAACCCCGCCGGTGTCGCAGGCAGCGCCGTCGCCACGCGCCTCCACGCGCGTCGACTCTGTTCGCTGCAGCCAGGCGCGTGCCGCCCACGCGCCGCCTTCCAGTCACCAGTTCGTCGTCACGCCACCTCAGTCGCCGTCGCCGGAGCCTCCTCTACCCGTTTTGACCCTTAAATCTCTATTCCGGTGAAGTCCAGTAGCACCTCTTGTGGAAATCGACACCTTCAAATTCGAAAATCGTCACTGTTTCACTGTTTTCCGAGATCCTTTCTGTTTTTGTTTATTCTCTTGATCATATCATGGCCACTGGAGGTACTGGGAGTGCTATTTCATTCTCCGGAAGCCCCTGCATCACGTCCGAGAAACTAAATGGCCAAAATTACTTATCTTGGTCCGCTGTCGTCGAGATGTGGTTTCTCGGTCAAGGACACCACGAACACCTTGAGAAAGATGGCAGTCACGTACCTTCTGAAAAAGCTGAACAGTGGAAACAAGCAGATTTCCAACTATGTGCGCTATTGTGGCAGCCGGTGGAACCACGACTTTTGATGTCTCTACGGGCCTTCAAAACTTGCCACTCGTTTTGGAAGCGAACTCAGAATATCTATGCAAATGATATTCAACGCCTCTATGATTCGGCGAACAAGTTGGCATC
>Ga0214543_1007703_pt1 | contig 18236 bp, 7 predicted proteins | sample CNSS2metaG_FD_160094 | JGI IMG/M metagenome (GOLD analysis project Ga0214543, IMG submission 160094) | Root nodule microbial communities from cowpea collected in UCLA plant growth center, Los Angeles, California, USA - CNSS2 | ecosystem: Host-associated > Plants > Roots > Nodule | place: USA... | reverse complement strand
AAAAAAAAAAAAAAAAAAAAAAAAAAAAAAATAAAAAAAAAAAAAAAAAAAAAAAAAAAAAAAATATATATATATATATATATATATATATATATATATATATAACTTCTTTTGAAATCCTTCTCATAAATATAATTATTATAATTATTGATTTGATTTTTTAATTTTTTATTTAGTCATATTTTTATCAGTTCAATTTAGTATTCTAATTATATAAAAACGTTTAATTTGATCATCTTATTTAAGCTAGAGTTAACTCCATGTATATACTTATACACAACTTCTTTTGGAGTCCTCAGATTCTTTTATTTAACTTAAAAAGTTCCACGGTACAGCTTTTGACAATAGTCATGTAACGAACATAGTATAATATGGTCAATAATTGATTTTCACATGTGAAAATACAGGTTATACTAATATCTTTTTTTTCAATTTTCCTATTTTAATTTTAATTTTTTAAATTTAAATAATTATTTATAACAAAAAAAGTTATTGTTCAATTTATCTTTAATAACTATTTTTTTTAATTCAAATATTTGTTTATTATAAGAGAATTATTACTCTTTTATCATTTTAATAACTATTTTTTCAAATTTAAATAATTACTCATAATATTATTTACACAATATTACTTATAATATTTTTTAATTTAATAACTGAGATTTATTTTATCTATAGATATATCTATAATTATATACACTTTTGTTTTTCCAATTTTACTATTTTAATTACTACATTGAAATTTAAATAATTTATAAATATTTAAAAAATCATACACACATGCTCGATAACATCTATATTTATGTTAATAATTTAAAAAAAATTTGTAAAAAATTGTGTACTTGATCTACTCAACAAGAAAAATAGATTAAACAATTAAATTAAAATATTATATGTTAAAAAATATTGAAGTTAAAAGAATTAAATATAATAAGGACAGTAGAAAATGGGACCGGATGTGGGATGTGTGTGAGTTTCCTCGTCACGTGCTAATAGAGAAATAAATAGAATAATTCATTAAATTAATATATTTTATTTATAAGAAAAGTGATAATTATATATCATAACAAAACATACTAATAAGTTGAATAGAAAAGAAAAGAAAATAACTGACTATATATAATATTATTTGGAAACTAAATAATAGATTATATATAATATTTTATTATATTTTATTCTAATATACATACAAGTTGCAGAATAAATATTAATGATTTTTAACTTATCGATGGAACCATCGAAAGTAGTATAAGGAAAATCGTTTATAAATATATCACATATTTGACGTTTAGTTTTGACATGAATGAGAGTCAAATGTTTTATTTTGAACAAGTTCACGAATGGAGAAACAATCAATATCTATATATTTAATATTCAAGATGCATAATAAATTTGTTATCAAAAAAAAAAATAGTTGTGTCGATATAAATTGGTTAAATTATTCTTTTACTCCCTCTATTTGTCATGAAATTTTAGTTTGGTCCTCAAGTTTTTCGTTGTCTCAATTTCGTCCTCATTTTCTTAAAGTTCAAAAAAATTTAAAAAAAATTCAAAAAAAAAATCAAAAAACATTAAAAAAATTCAAAAAAACCAAGAAATTGATACGTGACATTGACTTTAACACCGTCTGGTCAAAGTTAACGGTAAGGACTAAATTGAGTCATTTTTAAGAAAATGAGGATCAAATTAAGACAATAAAAAACTTGAGGACCAAACTGAAATTTCATGACAAATAAAAGGACCAAAAGGATAATTTAACCATATAAATTATAACCAAATTACTTCACTAACCACTAAAAATAAAATAGGATATTTTGATTGTGTTGAAATCTTGGTTGCAATACCTCTTTTAACATATTTATGAGAAATTAGAGAATCCTCAAGGAAAACACAAAAGCTAATGGTTATTCATCTTGGTTGCAATACTCTCTTAATGAGATAGGTAACAATGGACACAAACTTTCCCAAAATTGAACTCGTAACTTGATTGAAAAAATAAAACCCAATAAACCCTATTTTTTGAAGTAAAAATTCATTTTCATTTCCATTTTCATTGGAGAACATGTATATCCATACCTACCCTTTTATTGTTTAAAAAATTTCTTTTTACATAAAAAAAAATAGAGCAAAGAAAATATGATATCAAATATTAAATGTCAAAAAGGATATATTTTATTTTTTCCAATGGCAAATATATAAAGAAATTATTATGATATAAATATCAAATAAAAGTATCAAGGCTTAAATATACATTTGGTCCCTATTTTTGTTGTTTGTTCAATTTGGTCTTCATTTTTGTAAAATCGCATTCAATCGAGTCCTTTTGGCAAACAGTGTTAAAATTGTTAATAGAACAGTGACACTGTGGAACTGTTTGGGTTACGTGTCAAATTTATGGCAGTGACGTTGGCATAGTGAAATTTTACGGCCGTTGTAGGTTTAAAAGTTAGTGAAATTGATTTGGGAAAGAAATTAGGGTTTGAGAGGTTTCAATCAAAATTGTGCCCAGCAAGAAACTTGTGCACAATCCAGTTGGTGATTCGGAATTCGTGTTTGAGAGGTATGTCTCGTCACCATTCATCTTCCTCCTCTTGCTGTAATAGTTGGGGGCAACCAAGTTGCAGTGGGTCTCATATTCGTGGTTCCAAGCGCAATCTCGAAGCTTCAATCGCAAATCACTCTCTAAGCGCAAATTCCCCTCTTCGTGAACCCTAATTGATGAACAAGAAACTCCACCACCCAAGAACCCTAATTTTCCCCTTTCTCACCAACCCTAATTTTTCCCTATCTCTCGACCTCTCGAATGCCCAATTTCAATTTTTCACTCAAGGAACTCTCTAACTCTCGAATGCCCAATTTCCTCTTGAACTCTTGCTGCAGTAAACCCTCAATTCAAACTTTTTTAATTTTTTTCACTTTACCATGTTTTATCTTTTTACATAATTCAAACTTTTTTCTGCAATTTCTTTTTAAATGTGCCAACGTGCGCCATCATATATTCTGAAAGTTGACACGTAACCCAAACAGTTACACCGTGTCACTGTGCCGTTAACAATTTTAACACCGTTTGCTAAAAGGACTCGATTGAATGCGATTTTACAAAAATGAGAACCAAATTGAACAAACAACGAAAATAGGGACCAAATTAAATAATTTTGACAAAAATAAGGACCAAATGTATATTTAAGCCAAGTATCAAAGAATAATTCAATAAAAGTCAAATAACTATAAAAAAGAGTAAAAATATCAAATTTGTATTTCATAAATAATTTATGAAAATAATGACCAAATAAAAGTTAACATATATGTTAGATTATTTAATAAATTAAATGTGTTTTAGTAATTTAAAACAAAAACATGTATGAAAATAGAACAAATGTGAAAACGGGATAGAAGAAATATGTACACATCCATCCTCATCTCGTTTCCATACCCAATTTAAGAAATATGTATGTATACATCCTCATCCCGTTTTCATATCTAATTTAAAAAATCGAATATCATTCATATATATATATATATATATATATATATATATATATATATATATATATATATATATATATATATATATATATATATACATATATATATATACATATATATATATATATATATATATATATCCATTACCACTCAATGTGGGAATTTCTTATCAAAATCAAAACTGAATAACAAAATACTCGCCAATTTATCTACCATGACTAACCACTAGGACATGTTTCAATGTCTATTGTATGTGTTAATCACTACTCCCTGTAACACCCCAAAATATTAACTCAAAAACTTTGACTCATTACTTAATAACATCAATACTCAAAATGTCATACATATCTATATAGAATACTCAAAAATCCTTTAACATTGTATATCAAAATGACATTTCTTAAACATCTCAAAAAGTGGTACAAAATATGAGAAATAGATTTGATACAATTTTCCAAAAGAAAGACAAATACTTCATCTTATAAATTATCACAATTTTCTCATTTGTTCCTACCTTTGTTCACGTATTAATATACAATCATCACATAAAAAAAATCAAGCAACACAAGGAACACAAAGGTAAGCTAATATGCATTTAAAAGAAGAATAAGAAATAAATAAATCATATAAAAGGTCTAAGAACTAATGTAAAATTTGTACAATTAAATTTTGTACGAAACTTATTTTGTTATATACCTATACACTCTTCACAAAAACAAGTGAATTGAATGGACTCAAGTAATTTTCCAGCTCTCGAGGTCAAATGACTCAAACCCAACCATGACAAGATTAATCCCACTAGCTCCATAAGTATACTCATTTTTTATATCATACGATTTGTCTCTTGGAGTTTGCTTCAACTCACACCACCAAGATATCACACTCTATGTGAGTGAGATACCACTTGAGACTCTTTGAGTCCCCTTCCAATACATTTTGACATCCTAAATGATGGTTTTTTTCCCTTATAAATAGTCACTAAGAACCATACTTATCATTTCTAAGCTAAAAAAACAAAATAATTAACATAACAAAATTAAAATTTTTCTAGAACCCTAGACCGATCATCTAACAATGGTCGAGACACTCACCTATGGACAAGCAACAATACAAAAATGCTTATGAAGAATTGATTTTTTTTCTACCATAATATCTTACTCATATCAACACTACTCTTTTCAACAATTCAACATCACATTTATATCACAATTGGTCATAATAAACACCAAAATTCCATAACAACATAACATATGAGTTTTTATCATCCCTTTCACTAAAAATAATTTTCTTCAAGATATGTTAACCTCAGATTTTTGTCAAAATTGCAATCACACCAACACTATCACCACTATGCAATAATACAAATTCAATACTTATCAAAGAAATTTCTAATCATCATTAATGCATAAGAATCACACGAACAATTTTGTCATCACTTTATAATTCATTAACAATCAAATATATTATATATATTCATCTCCAAACACAACATAGATCACCATTCACTAAATCAAACTTCACCAAATTGTTTATAGGTTCTGCAAAGACTCTTATCATTGTTCTCCTCCCTTACACAATGTCACTACTTACCACGATTTTATATTCACCACTCAAAGACTAAAATCAACTATATTAATGAATGGTTTAAGGACCACGACTAGATGAAGATGCATTTAAAAACAGAAAAAAATTACATGCAGTCAAAGAAAGCTCCACGCACCACAGAAAAAATTAGAATAGTTTTATAAAAGGAGAAAAAAAATTGAACTTACTGTAATGTGAAATTGATTGTATTGTAGAATCATTGATATTTTTTGCTTCTATGACTTAGATATTCAATAGGATAAATGAAAGAAATCAATTTACTAAAAGGGAAGGAAATACTATTGAAAATTGAGAATGCGATGAATTTATGTAAACAACCTTTGTTTTTTTTAAAAAAAAAAATCATTTAAAACCATTTAACTTTTTATAATATATATAATATATATTAATAAGTAAAACATAATATTAATACAATAATTTATATATATATATATATATATATATATATATATAATTATACTCTTTTTAAAATTTGTATCCAGGCTCTCACACTTCCTACCTTTCAATTAGTTTTAACATACAATTCATTTCTTATTGTGAAAATAATTAAGATTTCTTTTTTCAAAATCGTAATTTGAAAAGTTAATTTATTTAAAAGTTATACTAAGTACATGAGTGTGCTTTATATTTAAATCTACTTGCTTAAAGAGATACTATATTTAAAAGGACTTAAAACCAACATATATAGTAATGATTTAACCAAACTCATTGTTAAAAAATGTTTTCCATAATTTAATAAGTTGTTAATTACCAATTCGAGATTAATTTGTTGCCATTTAAATCCAAGTTCTAGCAACTCCGACATGTGCTTTAAAACGTGTAGAAATATGTGGCTAAAATTCAAAAGGAACAAGAAAGATATTTTTTTATTTATTTTGTTTTAAGAATGATGACAAATTTAAATTCGGCCTTTTTTGAAAAGTGTAGTCTCGATCAATTGGTATACGACATCATCAAATAATTTAAGAAAAATCTCATAAAATCTCCCGTACTCAAAAACACGTTCAAAGAATCAGAAAACCAATGAAAGTATGTAAAAGTGGTAAAAAATAGGTAAAACTTGTTAAAATCCGTTTAATTAAAAGATAATTGATAATACATTATTTTAAAAAATTAAAATAAAAAATCAGCTTATAACATTTATTATTATTTTTACTCTAGTGAAAACACGTACGTGTGTGTGCGGTTTTCATTTTTTTTATAATAAATAAAATTATAAAATTATAATTATTAAAATAAAGATAATTTTTTATAAATTTATTATAAATAATATTTATTTATTTTGTATGTAATGCGTAATATTCCAATTTTTAACTGCTAAATTTTTTTCGAAGAGAATAGAATGTTTCATTTTTATGTTCACAAAAGATAATTTAGCGTATAACGTATATTAATATAGTCTTATAGATAGACTATGAAAACATAACTTTTATACAAACCAACTAAATCAAATCTAGCTCTATACACAGATTAATTACTTATTACAACTCCTCGATACATTCCACTAAACTAACTGAGGACTCATCCCCATCTTCCATAGGTGCCTCTAAACCTGCAACTACAATTGCTCCTACCGAATAGGTGATCATTGTAAAAGAAAGATAAACAACACAAGATAAAAACATAGAAGAAGGGAAAGCTAATGTGCAAAAAAATTTAAATAATTTATAAATAAAATTTACACAAATCATACGTAAGTTATCATTCAATTTCATATAAGACTAAAAATATAAGTCAATTATCCTGATACATGCATTGATATTGGATCTAGGCAGGTTGTGCACTTGCAGTGGCATCTCATGCTTTGCAAAGGAATAGTTAAAGAGTCATTCTCTATCACATAAACGATTAGTCCGTTAACACCTTTGGTCAAGGTAAAACTCCTAGGCTAGGACCTCCCGCTCCTCTCACCACATACATCATTTTTCTCTACTTGAGAATTTGAATGGTTATTAGAGTGTTAGGATAACTTCCAAGACGATCCCCATATCAATGCATACACTACTATAATCACTATTAATCCTTCTTGGATTACCATCAATCAATCTCAACTCATGCTCATAACCATATATTTAATTCAATTTGAAGCAATAAAGACTATAGAATCCATTCAAGCATACATAAAACATCCAAAGTAACTAGAACAAAAAAACAAGAAAACAAGGCAAATGACGTTATACGTAAAGTACATCCAAACGGTGAGAACCATTTCTCTAACCACAAACTTCAAAACAAACATCCCACCAGTCAAAGGGAATATTCACGTGTCTATGATCAGTTGTCAAAATTTTAGCTTGATCTGACAGTTAACAAAGCAAGAATCTTCATTTTACCAATAAGAGACAGTGCTAAAAATTGGATAGCACCCAATGCTAGAGAGTGGCGCGCAATGCTGATAAATTCATAAACTAGCACTCAACGTTGCCATGGTGAGGCTCAACGCTGATTAGCTTGTAAAAGCTAGCGCTCAGCGTTGCCATGGTGAGGCTTAGTGTTGAATCAGATACCAACAATCTTAATAATTTAAGGTATTTACAAAATCAGGACCCGTTTCATAGGTAAAATTGGTACTCCTCTTTAGGTATTGGTCTAAAACGATCTTTAAATCATAGACGTTGGTACCAATTTGATCAATGACTCAAATCCTACCTTTTCAAAAATTCCTTCGCAATCAATCAACCAAATCATACAAGATTCATTAAAAAATTTACATACCAAAATCACTCATACAATTAATGATAATTACCAAATTCAATCAATCACAAACATGCCAATATCAATCATCATACTAGATCACAACCATCATACATTCTATATCAGAATTCATTAGTCACAGCCAATCTCATTTCTTAATTTAAAAGCATCATCATGCAACCATCAATTTCCATTAGACTCACGCACACAGACAAAAACTAGTTTCCCTTACTTGTTATCCTACTTAGATGGTTCTATAAATGTCAAACACCTCTAACTCCATAGGATGCTCTATCTACACATAGAAACATCACAAAAACGATCGGGATATACCGTTATGATCATTGATCAACAGAGACTCATATTGATGATTAAAAATACGTATGCAAGCATAAGAGAGCTAACATGCAACAAAAAACAGAAATAAATCAAAAAGAGGGTGGAAACTCAACTTACGCGAACGAATAAACCTATCGATCCAAATTCAAGAGCTTATTGAGAGAGACAAAATTTCGAGAAAAGTCAAAGAACTCTAGAAGAGTGGTTTCTAGAGAGATAATAAACATGTCAAAGTGAGCCAATTCAGCTCACACAGGTTGGCTCACCACAAGTCGGGTTGAAAATGAGTGAATCCAACTCGGCTCACTTTATGGTGAGCAGAAATTTCGCAACCCAACTCAACCCACCACGGGTTGGCTCACCAACCCACATAAAAAACTATTTATGTATTTATTTTTAAGTATTCAAATATTTAAATAATTTTTTAAGCAACCCATGAGCAACCCACATAAAAAAACTATTTAGGTCTTTATTTTTAAGTATTCAAATATTTAAATAATTTTTTAAGCAACCCATGAGATGACAATCACAATCAAATCAAGAACTAATGTTTTCATCATGCTCACCACCAATATATGATGAATTGTTTCCAAAAAAGTGTCCATATAGTCCAAGAAAACATGATTAATATTACACATTTTTGTCATGCTATTCAACAAAATATAAATATAAAACTACACATTTGTGTCATACTAATTAGAAAAAATTGTTTATAAAATGATTGCTTGGGTAATATACTATAAAGATTATAGTTAAAGATTAAAGTATTAGTGTATATAACTTGAAAATCAAATTAATTAATCATTCAAACTATTCAAATATTATTGAAAAACATTCTAGCATTTAAAAATATGAAATTGTGAACTTATATAATTAGGAGTAGTAAATAATATTAAAAAAATTAAAAAAAATTGTAAAAAATGTTGGTGGGTTAAGTGAGACGGGTTGAGTTCAATCCACTCTTGAAAAACCTGAATTTTTCTCAACCTAATCCAACTCAAACCCATGGTGAGCCGGGTTAAGGTTGAAACCCATTTTGACATCTCTAGAGATAATGTGTTTTAAAATAATGAACATCTTTTATAACAATTCTATTTATATTAAAACTTTTTTAATACTAAAATAATTCAGTCTCACTATTTTTAAACAACTATCACTTCTAAAATATCATTTTCTAAAAGTTCACATAATATTTTATTATAAATAGTTATTATAGTTTAAAAATAATTAAACTTAAAAAAATGTTGAATTTATTAAAAAGGTTAAAATGTAAAAAACGTCACTTAAATAACAAAATTGACAAATTCATTTAATAAAGAATAAACTTAGAAAAAAGTATGCACCAAAGAATCTTCTCTATATAATCATATAAATGTAAACTTATTGTTGTTAGATTTATGTTGATAAATATTATTCAAAATTTTAATTTACTTACAATGATACATTTTATTTTATTTTTACATTTTATCAAATTATACACTACAAGAAAACTTCTAAATAGTGACCAATTTTAGTAACTAATAATTATTAGTAATTATAGTAACCAATTTAAATACTAATTTATAAAACTAAAAATTTTTTGTTACTAAAATAGTCACTATTATAAATAAAAAAATTATAATTGGTCATTAAGTTGATCTTTAGAATTAACTACTATGATTTTAGTTATCGACGTATCTTTTGATATGTATCAAAAGTATAAACTTTAATGCATTTGAAATATTATGGCGTTTTTATTACCTTCTGTCTCGGACAAGGTGAATTAATATGTGAAATTACAAAGTTTATTCAATAACACATCTTCGTTGCTATTTAATAAACTATTATATTAAACAACGACTTTGGTTAAACCATTATCTTTGTTTTAAAGTATGCAAGGCTTGTTTATAAAAATAAATTTAAATATGTAACTGAGGTATATATTTGACATAAACTTTGAACAGTAAAAGTTTTTATGTTATTATTTTAAAAATATTCATATCTTTCATAGTAAGGAATGAATTAGTAATTATCACAATGACATATAAATTGAGCCTTTTTTTTTTATAGATGTTTCCTTATATAGTTGTAAATTTAGGTATACTGGTCTATTTTTAAGCTGATGTATATCGGTTATAAACATTATCAATTAGTTAGAAGAATTGTTATAATTATGTAAATATATCTCGATTAAATATGTTTTTGTCCTTCAACATTTAGTGAAAATTGGAATTAGTCTTTCTTGAAAATTTTGAATTAATTTAGTCTCTTATATTTAGAAATGCGTGATTTTAGTGTTTTTAACCAAATTTTAGTAAGTTTATTTGTCGGTTTCAAATGTGTTTCTGAACTAACATTGAACCCAACATATGTCGAACATTGTAAATAAATTAAAATACTATAATGAAATGAGTAAAATACACGTTTGAAAAGTCAAATAACTTAAAAAAAATTGGTTTAAGGGACTAAATTGGTTTGAAAAGTCAAATAATTTCAATTTTCAATAAAAATTGATGGACCAAAAACATATTTAATCTAATATATCTTATGTAAAACGTACTTGTTGTATACACTAAATTATAATTCAGTAACTTGCAATAAAACTATAAATAAGAAAACTTTATTCTTATCTATTTTTACTTTTGTTAATCATTTGTATGTTGTCTCTTGTTATGATTGCAATCAATATTACATTTTTTCTTTCGGAACTGGTTTCAACATTAAGTGTACAACAAATTTGAACTATATTTAATTTCAATCTTGTTTTGTATTTTTAATAGAAATCATTGAAAAAAAAGGAGCAACATATTAAAGATTGAAAAGTTTCACGCAAAGAATGGTTTTCACCAATGAAGAATAAGATGAGCGATCAAAAGGCAAGGGATGTCGACACCACCTTTTAGAAGCACCTCACACATAGAGGGCAAGGTTTAGAGTAGATGGAGGAAATATTTCATTGTATGATCCTTTTGTCCTTATCAAATGAAGTTCTTCGTGAGGTTTTAAAAGAAATCCTTTACAAACTAAGAGAAGTTTTTCATAACAAAGTTAATTTGCAACAAGAATCTATGGGAGAGATGGTTGTCTAGGTTGTGTGTAAAGAAGCTTAATTCAATCAAGATGGAACTCTAAGACATAGATTTCAAGGTAGAAGATGAAGACGAAGATGCAACAATGTTTTTGTTGGTCTTTTTCCAATGTCGTACAAGAAATTAGTACGTTATTTAAGCATTAGGAAGGGTAACATAACACTTGAAGAGGTTAAGTTTAGCCTTTATATAAGAAAGTTTTACTTCAAGACATTTACGAGTGTTGATGACAAGAAGTTTAGAAGTTAGAAAAGATAAAGAATGATATGAAAGATGTTTGCATATATTACAAGTAAAGATTGCAAAAAATTGAAAAAGTAATAGGGGTGACAATTATGGCTCAAAATATGAAGTCCTTTAATGATGCATGGCGTTGATCATCGTCTCAAGGTGATGGAAGACCTCTAGTAAAGGGACCAATTATTAGACTATAATTAGGAAGATATAAGAAGAGTGGGTCTCAATTGAGCTCAACAAGCCCAAGATACTATCAACATGGGTCAACCTTAACTTGTGAATATTGTACAAAGTAGAATAATATATTTCGGACCTTATATTTGGACCAAGTAGTTTGGAACATTTGGACTAAGTAGTGTAGAGTTTCAAGCTTGTATTTGGGCCTCAATTACATTAGGGTTAGATTAGGGTTTCAAATGGGTGCCTTATAGCCCAAGAAAGACTTGGATCAACCTTTGCTTGAAGAGAGGAAAATGCTTTTATCATTTTGAGCACATGCTCAAATATGGAAAGCATGATTGGATAACACAAGAAAATGCTAAATAACTAATGTAAAAAAAATCTACCGATAAAACAAGAATTTACCAATAGATTTTAATCACAAAAATATCCATTGGTAAAACACAATTTACCAACGAATTTTAGAATTTAAATTATCTGTGAAAATATTCATTGGTAATGAATCCGTCGAAGAATAAAACTGAGGGATGATTACCAACAGTAAAAACTTGTCGATAATTATCGATAGATATTTACTAATGAATTTTACTAAAAGATTTTGATTGTTAGTAAATACTGAAGAGTTTTTCCATCCACTAGTAAATTTCATTGACAGGTGTTTTATCGACAAATTTTTTTACTGCTGGTAAGTCGTCAGTAAATCAAATCTACCTACAATTTTAGTGATTACCGATAAATTTTTTCTATTGATAAATTCGTTTGTTTTTTAATAGTGTAAATGTCACTTGAAACACATTGCATGCCTGTTTTGAAAGGAATTAAAACTTGAATTTTCCTATCTTTTTCTCCTCTCCTTGTTCAAATCTTATTGCTTTATATTGAATAGATTCCTTCACCATTTGTAAATTTACTTTTGAATGAGTAGAGTTATTTGCACCTCACTTGTTCTGAAGGTCCACTTATATATAATAATTCTCCATATTCTTGACTATCCTAGCCTTCTTCCTTGGGATTTGACCTCATCTCTCTCTTAAGAAACCTCTCCACCACTTCAAAATCTGAAAACTCCTCCACCTTCAACCAAATCTTCCACATAAAGATAAAATGGAGGAATATTGCCGTGTAATCTTCCACATAAACATTCATATTGTAGATGTTGTGTTTATATAAACATAATATAGTATAATCATAATCTTTATAATAAAACCATCATTGAATACAATAAATAATTTAGGAAATAATTGATAATGATGACTGCACACATGAGAAATAATACACGGACATAATATTAGGGATATTGGAATAATATTATTGACATAATATATCTGGTATTGATTCTAATAATTAGAATCACAACTTTCTCTAACTTCCATAACCTTTCACTCATTCCTCCTCCATTGAAGATGCTTGAGCAAGAAAGAACTATCACGAGATAACACTTAATAGGTGGGTATTGAATTTTGGATGATCCTCTTTTCACATATTTACCATGTTTGATGTTTTGGACAATGACAATGTATTGATAGACAATGTTAAGACTAATTCAACCTCACAAAACTAACTTATAAAGTGAAATTTGTACCCACTTATATATTATAAGTTGACGTTATTTTTAGTTGAGTATATGACTAGACATTAATGGGTGGTCCAATAGCTAGTGGAATAATAAATCCAATAAACAACAAATTTGTTATAATAAGCTCTAACTTATGATTGTAATACCATATTAAAAAGTGGACTTTAAAGCAAATTTAACTCCACAAAATCAACATAAAATGTGAGATTTGCATTCACTTATGTACTATACATTAATTTTATCTCAAGTCGATATGATACTATGAGACTTCTAATAGATAATAACATTTATTGCAAGAAAGTGATATTACTCTATATGAATAAAAATGTGAATATATAATTCTTAGACCAATGTCAACTATGTTCCAGAGTTGAGAAAAAAACTTACATGTTTTTGGATATGAAAGATTGTATGAAGGTTGGAATAATGCAAATAAGAGAGAAAGATGCATGAATCTAACTATACAGTGAAGTGACAAGTACATTAACAGGTCGACAATAACAAGAAAAAAACTTATGCTTTTAGTAGGTTTCCTTTTTACTGTAAAAACATTTCTTATGTGTTTGGACATGGAATCTATATGTAGATAAAAGTTGTTTTTATGTTGTTAAAATTATTACGAAATATTTGAAAAAATATATTTTGTCCACTCTAAATTTGTCTACCTTAATTCTTTACATTTTTTTTAAAAAGGTTATTTGGTTAAGATTTAAATAATTTTTAATTGTCATCTGATTTAGGATCTTAATCTACCACATATTTCGATTATATTTGTTTTTGTGATAATGGAAATACTGCATAGCTTTAAAATTGTTTAAAAATGGTATGATCAACATACTAAACAAGAAGCATAAATTTAACAATTAAATTAAAAAATGATATATATGAGAAATCATTGAAATAAAAGAGTTTAATATAATAAAACCAAACTAAACCAAACACTGCATCCACTAGAAGCCACAAACCAAACTAAAACAAAAGAGACAATAGCAGTAACATAAACAGAAGAAGATGAATACAGACTAAAGTGGTAACCTAAATAAGAGGAGGTAAAGTCAAAGATAAAGAAAGGTGTGGTAGAGAGACAAAGAACAATTTTTTTTTTCTTTTCAGATAAGTAATGTGATAAGATATTTTCTTTGAAAAACCACATATACTATGTTATATATTTAAGTTTAATTGCTTAAAGGGATATTTTATTTTAAAAGAACTTGAAACCAACATATATTAAACATTTAACCAAACTCATTGCTAGAAAATGTTTTTCTTAATTTAATAAGTTGCTAAGCATCAATTCAAGATTAGTTTTTTATCAATTAAACTAGGTGAAATTCACACAATAATTTCAGCTTTTAGTAATAGACAAATACTGTAAAATATGGGAACAAGTTTGTGGCTAAAAGCGAAGATGAACACGTAAGACAATACAAAAAACAAGTAGATATTATAAAAAATCAATTTAATTGAAAATATCTAATAATATATTATTTTAGTTTTCTGTACAAAATAAAAATCAATCTGAGATATTTCTTATTATCTTATTCCAAGTATAAATTTATCATTATCAAAATATGTAGAAATTTTAATTTATGTACGATACAAAAGTTATCTAAGTTCTTAAATGTTATAAAACTATATATTTATGTTTTGCTTTAAAATTTTAACATGTATTATTTTTATTTTACACATTAGTTAGTTATCTAAGGATTCGTTTTTTATCCTTAAGTAACCTATATTTTAAATAAAATAATTATTTTTTTTATTTTTTACTTTTTAAATTAATCTAAATTTAATTATTTTGTAGATTAAAATAACTATTTTATTATTTTATTATTTTATCACTTTAACAATTAATTTTTTAAATTTGAATAATTACTTATAGTAAAAGTTTTGGTTAATAATGAAAACTTATTTATTTTTATAACTACTTTTAATAAAATTTATTTTATAATTTAATAAACTTTTGTTAAAATTGGAAAGAGTGAATACACAGCACACATTCATCTAATTATAATAATTTTATTAATACCAATTTAATTTCATAAGGTATTAATTCCGATAAGATGAAAATTGTTCTTACTTCTTTGAATAATGTATTATAATAATTGCACATACATATCATACATTTCGATAAAAGAAAAATATCATAATTCAATTGACTTGGTTAATGTAATGTGAACTTTTGTGCTTTCTGAAACATTAACATTCATTTTAGAGCATGCATTTTCTACTCTGTGTCCAAAAGAAGAATGTTTGTATATTATACAACCAAATAACAAATAATTTACAAAATATAAAATGTATGAAAATTACACACTTTTAATCTTTCTAAAATAGTAGGATCTCTTTCACATTTTCTTGTACATTCTCTCATAATTGCTTTTGGCTGGAACAAGATGCATTAATGTGTGAAACTTTCAAAGTTGTTTCAGCAATTAATTGGAGAAAAAAATATAGGAAACTCTTAAGGAAGAAAGGAACACGTCTTTTGGAGTATTTATAGAATTTTAGAGTGATTTATACAAATCAAGTCATTATGGGAATAAAGGACAAAACACAACAATCAAATAATTGAAGGTAAAAACAAAATTAAATATATAGATTTTGATTGATTTAAACAAATGAAGTCATTATGGAAAAAAAAGGACAAAACAATCAAATAATTGAAGATAAAAACAAAATTAAACAAAAAGGTAATGACAAATTTAAGAAACTTTCATAGAAAACTAAGAGAAATAACTAAAGATAGAAAATACTAATTATGAATGATAAAAAAATTAATTTTATTAACTAAGTACTAAATGACGTTCTTTAAGTTATGTGACTGATGACTGTTTCACAACAACCATTTTCTCAACAAGTGTACTGGTGTATCGTCGTACCAACAAGTATCTATCCACATGGACTCATGGATTTAATAAGTATATTGGTAGTTTGATTTTTGAGTTTTTGGTTGTAATAAAGAGTACAAGTAAAACTAGATAGTAGTAATTAGATAAATTGAGTGGAGTAGGGTTTGTGAATTGATTTCATCTCATCTTCTTCTACTACACCACTACCATCTTGTTTACTTACTTTGCAAATCATTCAATGTATTGGGAGTACTCTTTCTATGTAGATCTAGGTTCATCGGTAATACACTAGAACCTAAGGACTTCAAACCCAACTCCTCAACTCCTGGTAGAATGAATCATTGCTTTAATGTGCAAGACTCGTTGCATGAATCTGTGTCATGTGTAGTATCCTTTCATCCAGCATCCCCTCTGGCTACTTAAATAAGCAGCAGTACATGTATGATGATTTGATTGGACCATAGTTTGAGACTGGTTTCCCAACTCAATCCAATAGATGAGTGATCAAGTCATCATTAAGTATAAATCAAACCACAAACAATTGGATGATAGAAAAAATAAATACCCAAGAAGTAAAAGTGAATAGAATCAGAATTGATTACATCAAACCTGGACACGAGGAAGTTCAACTCCTCATAGAATATTACAATGCAATTCTAACAGCATATACACCTAAGATTTATACTAAAAGCACCTCCCTCGTGTCTCATAGACCTCATTCTATCCTACTACTACAATTTTGGGTTTCCACTCAATGCCTAGAATGAAGACATGAAGTCTTTATTTATAGGAATTTTTGGGCAGTGCTCAACCCAACTTTTGGTGCTCAGCCACAATGGGTTTTTCTTCATAGGTGGGTTTCCTTCTCAACTCATCCCCTTGTCCTGGTGCTTAGCACTAGACCTTTCCCTATTGGGAGGGTTTTCTTGGCTGTTGAACCTTATGAAATTGTGCTCCAAGTTTCCTTGCAAGAAAGGTTTCCTCACGAGGTTCAGCTCCATTTGTTGTGCTAAACTAGAAAGTCAAAATATGTTGTTCTGTCTTTTTTACTTCCATAGCTCAGTTTCAGTACTACTGTATACTTAATATTTTCTCTTATACTTACTGTTTACTACAAAACAGTCAAATATCATTACAATTCATACAACTCTAATTCTCAATACTTATTTTGTATCTTGAGCTTAAGGAGGTTTGTTTTATTTATACACAAATAACACCATTTGATCCATGATAAGTGTCAATTTTATATAAAAAAAATTTACTTATCCTATATCATTGACACTCATTAGCGATATTCTTAAATTTATGAACTAGTTTAATCATCAAGTAAATATAACTCATTTTAAAATATTTCCATAACTTTCCGAAAAATAATAAGTTTTTAAGAAAGTTACAAAAATATTTTAGAAAAACATTAAACTTCTTTTATATTTGTTAGATATTCCATTATATAAAATTAAACCAATTTATAAAGTATAAACGAAAAAATTATTACTTTATAAAAAGATTCATTATCAACATGTATAAGAATGAAATTGAGTTAAATTTATATTTACTTTCTAATAATATTTTAAAAATGTTATAAAAAAAATCAAATCAAAATTCTATTTCCAATACATTTAAAAAAAAATTCTTAAAAAAGATTTTTATTTTTATTTCATGCTCTCCAAACTCTTTTTCTCCCTCTCATAATTTTGTTGGTATTTTTCCTCTATAATATCTCCTTATCACCAACCTATATGGCTATCATTACTCGTCCAATCATCAATCATAGTACCCTTACCCTTGGAAAAAAAGTATCTCTATGTAAAAGAAAAAGAATAATTGAAGTAAAACAATAACTTTTATGATTGAAAAACAACACAACAATGTCATGTTCTCTTCCTCTTCATGGTTCAGCTGTGGGGACAATTTTCACTTTGTTGTGACGCGTGCAATGATGCACTCTCCTCGGTTTCACGATACTTCTTTTATCATGTGTTTTTCATGTGTTTGGAGTCATGTGCCTCCATCATATAGCTGAGAGAGACACACTAGACCTTCTGCATTCACGTTCATCTTTTGTTTCTCAAAAGCTAGTAAGGACCACACCTCGTAGAGTTTTTTCTTTCTGTTCTCTGTGTACGTTTGTTTTTTGTTTCCTCGTTTCCTCAAATCTCTTACTATTGTTTCTTTTTTTTTTTTCTAGAAAAAAACAAC
>Ga0214543_1007702_pt1 | contig 18240 bp, 25 predicted proteins | sample CNSS2metaG_FD_160094 | JGI IMG/M metagenome (GOLD analysis project Ga0214543, IMG submission 160094) | Root nodule microbial communities from cowpea collected in UCLA plant growth center, Los Angeles, California, USA - CNSS2 | ecosystem: Host-associated > Plants > Roots > Nodule | place: USA... | reverse complement strand
TATATATATTTAAGTTTATCATTGTTCAAAACTGGCTGCAAAAGAAAGAAAGAAAAAGAGTTAAAAAATAGAGATGATTGAAGATTGAAAAGTTGGTGAAGAATATACACATTCACTTGAGACTTGAGACCAGGTGAAAGATTAATTAATAGGCACGATATACCTGCGATAAAAAGTATAGTTTATACCTTATTTAGGAGACAAACTATGGCTAGGTCTCCTTGTGTTGTTTTTTAATGAAAGCGTATCTGCAGCAGAAAGATTTTCTTCTTGTCAACTACAATATATTATATTATTAGTAATTTGTTTTTGCTGTGAAGAGAGAGAGATTCTGTGTTTGTTTACTAATAACTGGCTTTCGGCTTATCATGGGTGCTAACAACCATATATCCTCTCTATAGACCTTCAACATTAATACATTAATATTATACTTTCTTCTTTAGTGTCATGGATGACTCTAAAATTCAATCTAAACTTTAATTAAAAATATAACTTATTATTGTATGATGCATATAAACTAATGCAACATTCTTATGCGATTAACGTGTCGGCTGCACCGCATGTTACGCACTCCATCATCCAATCCCTCATTTCCCAAATCATTAACCACATTATTGGGGCTCTACATTTTAAATTAACTATGTCTTTCTAATATATTACTTTATTTATTTAACTACTTTATTGTTAACTTCAACTTTCAACTGTAACTTTTAACTTATTTCATTTTTTTTTATATTATTATACTTCATACTTTAATATATTTTTTACTATTTATAATTTATTTTATCTATTATTATCTATTTCTTTTCTTTTTCATTTCAAAATATTGAATACGGTACTAACTATTATATTATTTTTAGATTACTTTTTAATTGTTTACGTAATTTAAATTAAAAAAATATTTATCATTATATATTAAAGTGACTAGTATTTTATTACATAATAGTGTGTGAAAACTACAGAACAATAAATAAAAATATATATAAAAGAGAAACTCAATATCACAATAATTTAAATTAAAAATGGGAAAATAATAGATATGTTATAATTACATACTCTCATTAGTTTATCTATAAACCATAAAATTTATATATGACAACATTTGTGTAATAATGCTTTTCTATGTTATTCTATAGTTAATAAGTAGTTTATTAATTAGTTTTACTTAAATTAGATAATCAGCTTTGAACTTATAAAGTTTATCAGCGAGACATCTCATAAATTAAATTAATTTGTCAATTATCAAACAGACACAATTACTATTATCTATAATTTTTTAGTATTTATAATTTATTTCAAAATAACCTATATTTTTTTAGTTTACAATGCATTGTTGACTATTTTCGAAAAAAAAAATTCTCATACAAATTATCTTAATTTTAAGCATTGTGTCTATATTAATTGTACACTATATATATATATATATATACATATATATATATATATATATATATATATATATATATATATATATATGTATTACTATTTTTTTTAACCTGTGTAAAAGCTTAAACTTGTAATTTAGGACAGAGTGAATAACAATTCTCAACAATTTAATATATTTATACAAGAATATTATGTTTGAGTTAATGGTAAACATAATTAGATTAAAAAATCATTTCTTGTTCATATAGATATGATTGCTGGCCTGCGGTAATCAAATTCCAGGTCAAACATTACTACCACTAAGCTAAGATGTGTGGTTAAAATAATACATATAACTTAATCTCCTTACACATGTGATTAGGGTTGAATTACTTATTTATGTGTATGTAAAAACATATGTGCAAATAAGTCAACTTTTTTAATAAATCTCAGTATCTAAAGAAAACTTTACCTAACTTTCAGTTCATAAAAATAATTTACTCACCTTAAAAAAAGATCAAGTACAATTTTCCTGGATAAAAGTTCTTAGTATATTCTGAATCCTGATAGTTTTACCTGTACTTCAAAATTAATAGAAGTAATTGTAAAATAAAAAACTAAAATATAAGTACAATTAAATAGGTTTGATTGTAATTTTAGGTAGGAGTAAAGTTCAGTGTAAACAATAAGTATAAATAGGTTTTTTTTAATGATTTAGGTTAACAGAAATCACAAAATGCATCATTTTTCAGTCTCTATCCTGTGTAATTGTTTTATTTGTATGATCTGTTTTTCTCAAAAAAAAAAAGTATATCTAGTATTCAAATGTTTCATATTTACATTTCTTATACATCTATCTAATATTTTTGTACATGAATTAACATATCTTTAATATTTTCTTATATATTAGTTATTGTTGATAAAAAAAAAAGTTTTTCATTGATGTAACTTTGCTAATGAGATTTAAGAACAATCTTTTTTTAATGTTCTTTTCCGTTAAGAATAAAAAATTCAGAAGACAAAATTTTAGTTATTTTTATTATATTTTTGAAAAGAAATTATTAAATAAAGTGAAAATAGTTAAAATAATTGAAAATATATAATAATGTGAAGATGAATCTTAGTATTGTGAAATAATGGGCAGGTGAGTTAATGATTTGGATTCATTCATAAAGCCATAAATATAGATAGTGAAGAGTAGTCATAAATTCATAATTACATTTAGGATTCCTTAGAACAAAAGATTAACACACTAACTCCGACCAATCTATTCACAAACTTTCACGTGTCCCCTTCACCCGTTTTCTATTATTATTAAAATAAGAAAAACGTTAATCAAACTTAAGGAATTTAATAGTGATTTTATTTTTTCCTTTTATTAGGAACGGTAACATTACACTCACCTAAGATTTTTTTCGTGTACTCTTCTAGAAAAAAAGTTCTCTGTAGTTGATTCCTTTAACCAATGTTATAAAAGCATTTGTTACCACGACCTAAAATAAATATCTTTGCTTTTTAATTATTTTTACTAATAAACTAAAGATTTTTTTTTTATATATTATTTCATGAATTTTAACCGGATTATACTTCGATTTGGATCACGTATTCGTATATTATATTTTAGGTACTTTATCGATACTAATCAATAAAATATTTAATATATAAAATAATAATATTTTAAGATGACAATAATTTAATATTTTATATTTACAATTTTATATTATATTTTTTAATATTTATATATCACATATAATATTTTATTATTTTTAAAATAAATGTATTAACATATTATACATGTTGTAATATTGATTCCGTATATATTTTAACTAACTTCTATTAATTATTTATAGTATATTTGTATTTCACACTCGAGAATGAAAATATATTTTATTTCGGTCATATTTTAACCTATTTTCATATACTAAAACAAAGTTTATCATGTATCCTATTGATCATAGACACGTGTCGCAAAATTCTGTACATTCAAGATCAAGTAATTATTATTGTACAGTATGCTCTATTTAGTTAATTCAGATACGGATTGAAAAACGAAATCCAAATTAGTCTAGCTGAATATTATATCAACTATGTAAAATTAAATGTGTTCCAAGAGAATTAGAAATATTGGGTTAATTAGATAAAATATGAGGAGTAAAGTTTTTATTATTGCAACCATATAGTTTTCCGTGTTTAGCTTATTTCCTTTTGAGTTGAACATTTTTAGAATTATTTTTGTGAAAGGATTAAAAACATCTTAAACATTTCTTATTATATATATATATATATATATATATATATAATTATAGGTTAAATTACTCTTTTGGTCTTTGAATTTGTCAAGAAATTTTGAATTGGTCCTCTAGTTTTTTTTATCTTAATTTAGTCTTGGTATTTTTAAAATTATTAAATTTGGTCATTTCCGTTAGTTTGACCAAACAATGTTAAAGTCAATACTACGTGTGAATTTGGGGTTCTTTAGATTTTTTTACTTTTTATTTTTTACCTTTTTACTTTACACATGCACTTCATACATTACAAGAAAATGGTGAATTACCTACAGATAGTTACATATAGATCTGGATCTATTGGTAAAGTAGGCATTATATACTATACTGCACCTAGGCAGATCAAGAAAACTGCCCATACACTTCCAATCCTTTGTCGTTATACCTCCATCGACAAAGGCTGGGGGACTAGTGTACTACACCTAGGCGAATTAGTAAAACTACACGGTCAAGCCCGCCTACACATAACCCTGCAAATGGAATCATCAAATGAGAAACCGGACAACCAAAAACATATAGTGGCCTAGGCCACCTACTTCACAAAAGGATGACATCCATTGATCACTCCAAACTTAGAATATTACAGACAAGGTCCCAAGTACTACCAAACATACTAAGGGCTTGGGCTAGGCCCAGGCCTATCCAAGACCAATTGATGGCCCAGCCCACAAGAAGGCCAGACATAATTAATGACTCTATAAATGCACGTGGACCCTAACAATGAAAGGTACGCATTCATTAATCCCTTAATCAAGAGATTTGACTTTCTGAGAATCTTTTGGCTGACTTGATTATCGGAGCCCTCTCCGCAGGTAACCCCTCAAGGGTCCAAACCGTGTACACGATAGATGGCATATGCAAACCGAGGAGGAGCCAACTCTAGAGCTTGAGGATTGAGGTAAGGTGATATTTGTTTCCTTAACTTCTCTTATTTGTTTCCGCAGGAACAATTGGTGCGCACTGTGGGGCACGAAGTAACACCTTACTAGGTAATTCGCATACTATCGAGAATGGTTTCTACTCGTAGCAGAGCTGAAGTCACGAGCAACTTGAGGCAGGCCCTACTATGCCTGCCAACGTCACCCCGGACTTGGCCGTCATCCTTGAAGGTCAGGCCAAGATCCAACAAGAACTCGCTGACTTGAGAAAGCGCAATGGTGACGAGATGGAAGCGCTTAGGGAAGAAAACTCAAGGCTGAGAAGAAAGATTGAGGCCGACCCCACCCGAAAAGGGAATGCCAAGGAATCATCAGTAGCCCCCAAGTCCCCAGCTTACCAGCCCAATAAGGAAGAAAACAAGTACAACCCCACCCCGCACACTTTCACCACCACTCAGCAAACACCCATTACACAAACCTTCATCCCATCATTCTCGGGCCCACCTCAACACCCACCCCTGTTGCCACCCTTCCCACCACCCATATCCCATTTCATAACTTCACCACTACCTTCCCTACCCTCGTCCACCATCCCATTCCATCACGCCCGTTGCCACCCCAACTACCCAAGCGTCACCACCCTTTCATTGATGCCATCACTAACACACCTCTCCCCGTTTAGTGGAACCTTTCACCCTGGACCGTAATACAGGAGAAACCGATCCTGACGAGCACCTTAAAATCTACACAACCCACATCGCCCTATACAATTCTCACGATGTCGTCTTTTGTAAAGCTTTTCCCACCACCCTCAAAGGTCCTTCCCTTGAATGGTTTACTACCCTCTCCCCATACTCTATCGATTGTTTTGACACCCTCTCCCACATGTTTACCACCCACTTCGCTGCCAGCCGCCCACATCAAGCCACAATCCTATCCCTTCTCAGTGTCAGACAAGAACAAGATGAGACGCTGCGTGCTTTCATCGACCACTTCAGCAAAGCCGCCCTCCGCACACCTAACCTTAATCAAGAAATGATCATGCAGTGTATGGCTTTCACCCTCAAACCAGGATTGTTTGCTAATAACGTCTACCTCCACCCTCCCGCCTCCATGCACGAACTCAAGCTCCATGCCGCGGACTACATCCGCATGGAAGAGATGCAGAACCTTCACACAAAATTCTGCAATGATTACACCCCTCCACCTCCGACCGCGATAAACCACCCCCACGACCTGAATCTAGGCCCAAAGAGCCTAGACAACCACGTTTCACCAAATAAGCACCGTTAAGTTTTCCGAGATCTCGACTTCTCGTCGAAGCCCTCCATACCAACCTCATCCAACCACCTCACAAAAACATCCAATCCCCTCAATGCAAACATGACCAAGTACTACCGCTACCATAAAAACAATGGCCACACTACAGATGAATGCTAAGCGTTCCAGGATAAAATCGAAGAATTGGTTTGTGATGGCCATTTCCGCTGCTTTGTCCGCAAAGACGAAAACTCACATCCATCCTGATCCAACAACCAGCATCCCACTCTCAATACTCGCCATGATGGACGCACCACACAACCAACCCGCCAAGAACCTCAACTTGCTCGCACTAACATCAACCCGGTCGATCCCCCACTACACGGCACCATCAACACCGTCTTTGGAGATTTTTCCAGCGACGGAACAACCTCCTCAATAAGAAAGAAACACCTTCGTCACCTCCAATCCATTAATCACATAACCCACTCTCACCACAAACGCCGCATGCCTCCCGTTACCTTTATTGATGATGATTTCCACGGCGTGGACCACCAGTAGGATGACCCCATTGTCATCACCGTAGAGCTTGAGAACTGCGCGGTAAAGAAGGTGCTTATTGACTAAGGTAGTTAAGTTGACATCCTCTACTGGACAACCTACCAGAAACTCCAAGTTCCTATGATGAACCTATCTACTTATTCTTTGAAGAGAAGGTCTCCACCCGTGGGTATATATACCTACACGCTATTCTTCAAGAAGGAACTCAAATCAAAACAATCCTCATCCGATTCCTTGTCGTAGACACACCCACCTCATACAATGTCCTTCTTGGTCGACCATCCTTCAACACTTTAGGTGTCGTCGTCTTTACACCCCACCTAGTCATGAAATTTTCGTCCCTATTCGGGGATATCCTTACCATTCACGGTGATCAACGGCTCGCACGAGAGTGCTATATGGCAAGCCTACGCCCTCAACCACGATTCCTACAAACCAACAACATTGAACGACCATTCGGCTCTAGCATAACTTTATTCGGCGATGACCTCGACCACAAAGTAGGACATGACGCATGAATCAAACTAGTCGACACTAATGGTCGTACTCTCAAATTGGGTACCAGCCTCCAACAAGAACACCACGATATCTTGACACCCACCCTCATTGCCAACACCGACCTCTTCGCCTGGTCAGCCGCAGACTTACCCGGTATCGACCCTCAGGTCGCGGTCCACAAGCTCTCCATCTACAAAGAATCCAGATATGTCTCCTAGAAAAAGCGCAAACTTGGAGGAGAACATCGGCTAGCAGCAAAGTTAGAAGCCGAAAAATTACTTCACGCTTACTTCATCGAGGAAGCACACTACACCACCTGACTATCTAATGTGGTTCTTCTCAAAAAAGCAAATGGCAAGTGGCGAATGTGCGTTGACTATACGAATGTCAATAAGGCATGCCCTAGAGATGCCTATCCCTTGCCCAACATCGATCGGCTAGTTGATGGTGCAGCCGGTAACAAAGTCCTCGACTTCTTAGACGCATATTCCGGGTACAACCAGATTCCAATGGCCACAACAGATATGAACAAGACTGCTTTCATCATCGAGAATGCCAATTATTTTTACAAAGTCATGCCTTTCGGCCTAAAAAACGCAAGAGCGACTTACCAAAGATTGATGGACAAGGTGTTCAACCATCTGATGGGCAAGTGTGTCGAAGTGTACGTCGATGACATGGTTGTTCAAATCACAATATTTTCCACGCTACGACAATATAACCTCAAACTCAACTCTGAAAAGTGCGTCTTCGGCGTCGATCGTGGTAAATTCCTAGGCTTCATGCTAACACAATGTGGTACCGAAGCAAACCCAGAAAAGTGCATCGCCATCATTGAAATGCGAAGCCCCAACAATATTAAAGAAGTCCAACACCTGATAGGCCACCTAACCGCCATCTCCAGATTCCTACCAAAACTAGCCGAACAAACCCAACCCATCATCCGACTACTCAAAAAATCTGTGAAGTTCTCTTGGAACGACGAATGCGAACATGTTTTCCAAAACCTCAAAACCACCCTCACATCTCCACCTATCCTCCACAAGCCGGATATCCACCAACCCCTCCTCGTTTGCATCACCGCAACAGACCACACTATAAGCGCAGAGCTGGTCCAAGAGATGACGTGCGTCCAACAGCCTATATACTTTGTTAGCCGAACTTTGCAAGATCCAGAAACCAGATACCAAATGGTGGAAAAGCTAGCATTATCGCTATATAGCAAGACGCCTACGCCCCTACTTCCAAAACCACAACATCATCGTCAAGACCGACTACCCCATTTAGAAAATACTCCAAAAGCCTGACCTTATTGGTCGAATGTCGTCCTAGGTCGTGGAACTCTCTGAATTCAACATTTGTTACGAACCACATGGCCCCATCAAAGCCCAATGCCTGGTTGACTTCGTCAACGACCTTCAACACACCCCTGAGGAAGACCAATGGACACTTTATGTAGACGATTCCTTAAATCCAAAGGGTGCAGTAGTCGACATCGTCTTGGAAGGCCCAACGATATCCTTATTGAAAAGTTTCTCCACTTCGCCTTCAAAACTTCCAATAATTAAGCCGAATACAAAACCATCCTAGCCGAATTATCTCTCGTACGCGAAGTCAGCGCCAAAACACTCACATGCAAGACCAATTCCGAGCTCACTGTGGGCCATCTTAACGATGAATTCCAAATCAAAGACGCCACCCTCCTGCAATACTATCATCTGGTTCGTAGTGTCATCCAATTTGATTTCGACCGTGTATGCGTCCAGCACATCCCAAGAAGTGAAAATGTCAAAGTCGATATCCTATCCAAACTAGAAAGGACTAAGTTAAAAAGCAAGCATAGATCCCTCCTACAACAGACCTTATCTGGACCGTGTATTACAAACATTTGCCTTAACCTGGACAACACTGAAAACTGGACAACTCCATACATCCAATACCTCAAAATCGGTAACCCCCTACCCAACACTAACAAGGGTTGGCTAGCTAAAGCCACAAGGTATACGATGATAGGTGACGACATATATAAGCGAGGATACGGCCAACCACTGCTCAAATGTGTTATCGTAGAACAAGCCCAGTACGTAATGAGGGAGCTCCATGAAGACATATGCAAATATCACTCTAGTGCACAAACCATGACCACCAGAATACTCAGAGCCGACTACTTCTGGCCAACTATGGAGGCGGACTGCCACACCTTTGTCAAAAAATGCCTACCATGTCAGAAGCATGGTAACCTTATCCATCAGAAACAAAAACAACTTCATTCCATACTTTCCCCGTGGCCTTTTACGAAATGGGGGATGGAGATCCTCAGCCCCTTCACCCCAGGAAAAGGACTAGTGAAATTCCTAATAGTAGCCATCGACTACTTCACCAAATGGATAGAAGCTAAACCTATAGCCAATATCACAGCTCAACAGGTCCAGCAGTTCGTCTGGAAAGACATCATATACTGCTATGGTGTACCACACACCATCATAACCGATAATGGTCGACAATTTATAGACAAGGAGCTTTCTAAATTCTACACCGACATCGGCATCAAACACATCACTAGCTCTATAGAACATTCACAAACCAATGGCCAAGCCGAAGCTGCCAATATCATACAAGTAAAATTGCAAAAACGATTGGATGTTGCCAAGGGCCGATGGCCAGAGGATTTCTTAGAAGTATTGTTGGCATACAAATGCACCCCCTAGTCCTCTACAAATGAATCCCCATGCAGCTTAGTAAAGAGAAGAAAGGTTGGAATGCCAATAGGCATCTATATTTTGAATTCACCCGACAGTACGGTGTAGAAGCCATGATACCAATTAAGATTGGCAAACCATCTATGTGCCGACAAGTATACGATTCAGACCAGAACCTCCAGAATATGTGTAACCACCTCAACTTATTGCCGGAATTAAGAGACAAGACACAAATCCGTAACATGACAATCAAACAAAGGGCGACCAGGAGATATAACGCAAACTTATGCCCACGATCGTTTGTAAAAGAGGACCTAGTCTGGAGAATGGCCAATAGTGCAAGAAAAAAGGATGGAAAATTCTCCGCCAATTCGGATGGACCATACCGAATATGTAATGATGCAGAAGGAGGCGCTTATAAGCTTGAGCAACTCACGGGAGAAGAGATATTGAATACATTGAATGTATCTCACCTAAAAGTCTATTTTAGTTAACATTCTATACCGAACACTTTTAACCCAGGGTGTACTCCTTTTTCTCACCTGACATTTTTCCCTAAGGAGGGTTTTGGCAAGGGGGTTTTTAACGGGGCACCCCAAAATTCATGATTAAAATAGAGGGTTTCTGTACCATATACGAATTCGTTATTTAATCTTCATTATTTAAGTTCCCCAGCCTTACCACAAGTAAGTGGCCTAGGTTGAACACCCTTTATCTAATTCTAATCGTTTAAGTTCCCCACCCTTACCACAAGTAAGCGGCCTGGGTCGAACACTCTTTATTTAATTCTAATTGTTTAAGTTCCCCACCCTTACCACAAGTAAGCGGCCTACGTTGAACACCATTAATCTAATTCTAATTATTTAAATTCCCCACCCTTACCACAAGTAAGAGACCTAGGTCGAACACCCTTTATCTAATTCTAATTATTTAAGTTCCCCACCCTTACCACAAGTAAGGGGTCTGGGTCGAACACCCTTTATCTAATTCTAATTGTTTAAGTTCCCCAGCCTTACCATAAGTAAGGGTCTGGGTCGAACATCCTTTATCTAATTCTAATTGTTTAAGTTCCCTACCCTTATGGCAAGTATGCGGCCTGGGTCGAACACCCTTTACCTAATTCTAATCGTTTAAGTTCCCACCCTTACCAGAAGTAAGCGGTCTGGGTCGAACACCCTTTATCTAATTCTAATCTTTTAAGCTCCCCACCCTTACCACAAGTAAGCGGCCTAGATCGAACACCTTTTATCTAATTCTAATTGTTTAATTTCCCCACCCTTACCACAAGTAAGCGGCCTAGGTCGAACACCCTTTATGTAATACTAATCATTTAAGTTCCCCCCTTACCACAAGTAAACGACCTAAAACGTGTACAACAACTACTACAACGATTCCTGCAGTTCATACACAAACCCAACCTATTCTTCGCACCATCACTTATCAAATATCACAATCACAATACCACAACAGTTACATTTCATCATACAAATACAATCATCATTTAAGTGAATGCAATCCTACAATATAAACTATCGACATCAAGACGACAACAAGTATACCAGGAACGTTAACTATATTTAGGGGTGGGCATGGATTGGATTTTTAATGATCCAATCCACATCCATTTTATATCCAAATAATTGGATTAGATTTTTGATCCAAATCCATTTCTTTAGCAAAAGTAGTTTGGATTTTTTTAAAATCCAGATCCAAATATTTGGATAAAGATTTAAATCCAATCCAAATATTTAGATCAAGTTCAAAATCCAGAATCCATTTTTTATAAAATAAATTTAAATTGATTTTTTTAAAACTTGTGTCATTAAGGCCCAAATGACCCAGATGAGACCGACGACCCAGACGAGCCCGACAACTCAGAGGGGCCCGACGACCCGGATGGGCCGGACAACCCGGACGGGCCCGACAACACGAACAGGCTCGACGACGTGAACGAGTCGGACGACCCGAATGGGCCCAATGAATCGGACAGACCCGTCTAAACAGTCGGGCCTAATCGGGTAGTCAGACACGTTCGAGTCGTGGGGCTCGTCTGGGTCGTCGGGTACGTCAATATCGTCAGACCTGTCCGAGTTGTCGGGCCCATCCAGGTCATCGATCATGTCCAGGTCGTCGGGCCCGTCCAAGTCGTAGGGCTCGTCTGAGACGTCGAGTCGATCTGAGTCGTAGGGCACGTTCAGGTAGACGCGCCTGTTCGTGTCGTCGTGCCATCTGGGTCGTAAGGCCTGTGTAGGTCGTCAGGCCCGTCTGGTTCGTCGGGCCCATTTGGGTCGTCTGAGTCGTCAGGTCCGTTCGGATCGTCCGACCCATGGGTCGTTCGGCCCGTTCGTGTCATCGTGCCCATTCGGGTCGTAAGGCCCGTGTAGGTCGTTAGACTCGTCTTGCCCGTTCGGGTCATCATGCCCGTCTGGGTCGCTAGGACCCGTCCAGGTCGTCCACCCCATCTGGGTCTTCGGGTCCGTTCGGGTTGTCGGGCCCGTCCGGGTCGTCGAGCTCGTCCGGGTCAGCAGGCCCGTCTGGGTCGTTCGGGTCTTCGGGCCTGCCTGACCCATTCGGTTCTTCGAGCCCGCTTGAGTCATTTGGGTCATCGGGCCCGCTTGGCCCGTTCGGGTCTTTGAGCCCGCTTGGCCCGTTCGGATCTTCGGGCCCACCTGCCCCGTTTGGTTCATCGGGCTCACTCAAATTTTTCTGATGGTTGGGCCCGATCGACTCGTTCGGTTTTTTGGGCTCGCCTAGTCCGTTCATATCTTTAGGCCCGTCCAACCTCTTACGGTCGTCGGGCCTACTCGATCCGTATAGGTCATCGAGCAAGGCCCGTCCTAGTCTGAATTTAGCATAGTCCATCTCAACCTTTAGGCTAACCCAACTAAAAATTTAAATTGAAAATTTGGATTGGATTTTTTGGATTATCCATATTTAAAAATCTTGATTTATAAAATGGATATCCAATCCATAAAATATATAAAATATAGATTAGATTGAAATCCAGATCCATTAAATGGATTTTAAATGGATTGGATTTTTAATAAAATAGATTAGATTGGAGCAAAAGTGGATTGGATCAAGAAAATTAGATTTTTTTCCCATCCCTAACTATATTAAACAAGGAAATATAACATTGTACGACATATAAACGTTTGTGCAACAACGAAAGACAATGTACGAATTATTACAAACTTAGGATTCAAATAGAATAGGAATTATAAAATCCTAAATCCTAATCTGGTTTTTCACCCACAACTGCCACGACCTCTTCACCATTCATATCATCCTCAACCGTCACCTTCCCCGACTCCTCCTCTGGGTTGCTTTCCACCTCACTTATGAGCTGACCATCAACTACATCCTTGTTCACATCGAACCTCGAATCCGACAGATCAACGTCTTTGCAAAAGAAAGCCGCTTGCCGCAAGCCTTTTTGAAAACTGTTAATATGTTCTTGGATGATACAACCCTTCAGGTCTTCCAAGTCAACCTTCAGACCCTCATGTTTTTCTTTTAACTCGTCATAGTCGGCCTCTAGATTAGCAATCTTTCCTTTCAACTTCTTTTCTGAATCTAGACATCGAACTTTTCAGGTCCCAAGCCTGTTCTTTTCCTCCAGCCATTCTTCTCTCTCCTTTTACCAAGCCACCTTCTCTTCGGCATGTTTATCAACTTTACCCTGCAGTTCCTCTATCTTAGACCGACTCCCCTCCCTTAATTCCCTCTGATACAAAGACCCCACCCTGCGTCCCAATATCAACGCCTTACTACTAAACTCCACCATAGCCTTAACCATGCGTTCGACTCCATGTTGTCAATCGAGTTGACCAGAGTCTCCGACAAATTGATTTCAATGTCACGATGGACAACTGTCTCTGGAAACTCGATGAGTCCAGCCTCTGGTCCCTTCCCACCAGATGAAGATCTCGGCCCCAACAAAGTGGCCCTAACCTTCTTCACATCCTTCCTCCTACCAAGGCTGGCCAGCAACTCAGCCTTCCTCTTCGAGCCCCCATGCACGTGGACTTCCACAAGAGGTTCTTGCAAGTTGGGAACTTCAATGCTCTCAACAGTCGCCGCCCTGTCGCTTTCTCTTTACGGAGAGTTTGAAACATATTAAATTCTTCTTCCCCATCTGTGCCATATGACCTATAAACAACAAAGAATGCTGGTTAGTTAACTCAAACATAGTGTAACACTCAAAAATACAAAAAGATACCTTCTATATGAATAATCGGATGAACCAAATTATAACCCTAACTAAGCTCTTAGTGGGCATCTTATCATTAAACTGCATCACGACATCCACCACCTCTCTGTCCATTACCGACAACTCCTCCCTCGTCATACCCTTATATTGCCAAGGTTTGTTGGTCCAGTATAAAAGTATGAACGCCCCGCCTACTTCACAACCACCTTGAAGAACCCATCCTTAAAATGTTTAAAGGACTGAGTAAATGCGTCCAATCTATTTATCCCTAGTCGACTTATGAGGGATAGCCAGGTTGTTGGATTCCTCGGCCGAGTATCGAAGAAATAAAGGAACGAGTAAGGAGAAGGCTGTAAATACAAAGCTTTCAACAACACCTGGAACGCATGTAAGTGTGCCAACTATTCGGATGCAATTGCATAGGAGCAACATTCAACAATCGCAGCACCCTTATAGTGAAGTCATAAAAAGGCAATCTAATGTACAACTGCGAAAAGTGACACATATACATGTAGAAAAATTCCTCAGAAGCCTCGTTTTGGCCGTGACATACGCAGTCAACGGTGCTAACCCTCTCCAAGGCCACCATATCCTTTCGTGCACCCCTCTCAAATATGGAAATGCAATTTAACCACGACCTCAACAACCGCGACCACCGGAACAAGGAATATTGTGTTCGCACGTCCTCGGCCACCCACCCGTATCTTGTTTTCACCGAACAGTTGCTCTCTACCAACTCTTTCAGTGGATCTTCCCTAACTTATGTTGTCGTCTCCATGAGAATTCTCCCCTCACCACCCAACTAACCCCTTTCACCATTCGTAGATTGACTACTTACATCTCTCCCTGACCGATCACTCCCACTACCCAGACTCGACAAAGAAACACTATCACTAATACTAGACATACTTTTTCAGATAACAAGTAGATGGTAGAAATAAGGAACGTATCAGACATGTTCTCACGCAAATAGATAGCTCCCCCCAAATTTCTTGCAAATGAACCAAAGTAAAATTTTGGTTCTCCGTAATTGTATTTATAACCAACATTCCAAACGATTCAACTTTTCTCGCTAGAAATAATGATTAGGCGAAGTGTGGTAATGAAAGGCGAAACATCATAACACTCCAAACAGCAGCGCAAAACCCCTTTATTAGACCTCTAACATTTGTCACCACTTCTCCTACTATCACATCTTACAGCTTTAGCCTTAACTCTATTCATCACACTTAAAGGCCGGGGGACTGGTGTACTATAACTAGGCAAATCGAGAAAGCTGCCCATACACTTCCAATCCTTTATCGTTATACCTCCACCGACAAAGGCTTGGGGACTGGTGTACTACACCTTGGCAGACTAGTAAACACAAACACAAAAAAGCCCTATAACGTCACCCATATAACGTTTGTCTAGAAAAAGTCCCACGTTAAAAATGACAAATGGCATTTTTGTAAATTATTTGACTTTTTTAACGTCTGCCCATTCCAACACAGACGTAATTTAACGTCTGACCCACAGTACCCCCGACGTTATGTAAAAATTAACGTTTGAGCTTGATGAGTGCGTATTTTTGCCCACATTTAATGTTTAATTCTAGATTTTTTATTGAATTTAGTTCTTAAAAGATTGATTTAATTAGAATTTATTGTAATTGGGTTTATTGAGCATGAGATACAAAAGGATGTTAAAAATAGCTTTTTAGTTGCATAAATGTTCTTTGGATCTTTTGAGGTGTGTTAGTGTTGCTGTAGCTAACTTGAGCTCATGGAGGTGTGAAAATAAATTGCTTAAAGCTTCATGACACCTTAAAGATAAATCAAAGAATAAGAAATTAGCAAAATCACAAAAATCCAAGCCAAGCATTGCATAAAGATGGCAAGAAAAGCTTGAAAAAGTGAAGAAGTTTGGCTAAACCAAGAAGAGAGCAACACAAAAATTGGACCTTGCAGTTTTCATTATGTTTATGATAGAAGATAATTTGGGAAAAATATATCTTTAGATATTTTATTTGATATTTTTAAATAATTATCTTATTTAATTATATCATAAAATATTAAAAGATAATAACTACCGGATCTTGTTAAATATGACAAGATCTTCTTGAATCGTTTTAGATCCACAACAAACAAATATATCTTAAAGATATTGGAATATTTAGAAGATAATTTGAGGAGATTGCAAAGGGTTGATTTGGAAAATTAATACAAATATTAATTGGTGATAATTTATCATATATCTTTAATTAATTAATTAATTTAGTTATATTAGATATTGATATTATCAACCAAATATATTTATCAAATAGTCTATATCTCTCCAAATATTTTTAAATATTTATATTTATCTTTATCTTTATTTTAAAATATATTTGAGAGATTTTAACAACAGGAAAGCTAGTCCAAGTCCTATATAAAGAGACTAAGGAAGAAGTAGAAAACAAGCTCAACACTTCAGAATTTAGGAACCCTTAGGGAGGCCTAATTTCTTTCTCTCTTTTCTTCTTCTATTTTTATTTTATTTTGTATTCTATGGAGTACTAAACTTCTTGGGTGAATTCCATTGTAATTTCATCATGGATTCTGAGGTCAGAATGAAGTAATTTCTTTGTTCTTTTTGTTAGTGTTAAGGTTTTCATTCATCTATGTCTTTTATCGTTAAATCACATAAAAAGTAATGATTTTAAATGTATATGCATGTTGATCATATGAGTTCAAGGGTTTTTTAAATTTAATTGAGACTTTACTTTGATTTTATTTAGAAACTTTCATGTGATTGAATGAGTTTTTACCAATAATTGAGACTTTACTTTGATTAAGGGTATTTACTCTAACTAAAATTAATTGAGACTTTACTTTGATTAATTAAGCTTTTTATTTGATGAGGACATAAAAGAATGGACTTGATTAGACATAGTAAAATTTAATTGAGACTGTACTTTGGTTGAATTTACTATGGATAATCTAAAAGTTCTCACTTTTAATTGAGACTGTACTTTAGTTAAACGTGAGAACGCCAACAAATTAATTGAGACTTTAAATTGATTAATTTCCAAAACTCTTTGCCCCCGACTTAATTTAATGTCTGACCCACACTGCCCCGACTTAATTTAACGTCTGACCCCTCTGCACCGACGTTAAGTAACGTCTGACCACGCAGCCCCAACATCAATTTTTCGGTTTTCTCTGTGTGAAACGCAGAAACCTTAACTGTTTCGTCGCGCCACCAATTTTTCGCGAAGCTTCTCCATCGGCGACCACCATTTCGAGCTCCTCTATGTAATTTTTGAACGTTTTTCACCACCAAACTTGTTGGGATTTGATTGTGGATTGATTTTAGGCATTTTGAACCAAATATTTTCTGTTTTCATCCCCATTTGCAGTGTTTCGCGATCCTTCCCGTCGGCGACCATTATTCTGACCTCCTCTAGGTGAGTTTCGAACATTTTTCACCACCAAACTGGTTGGGATTTGATTGTGGATAAATTTTATGCGTTTTCAACCGAATATTATCTATTTTCATCCCCATTTGGATCATTTTGAGATTATTTTGCTTGTTATCTCTTTTTCATTGTATGTATATAATTGCTTGTATTTTTTTATTTGTAATTATAATTTTTAGCATAGACTATTTTTTTTTGGCCTATTTCTTTTTTAATTGAATTTTTATAATAATATTTGTAAAATTACGAAATAAAATTATATTTGTTGTTATTTGTAAAATTGGACTAATTGTATTTGATTTTTTAATATTATTGTTGCATTAATTTTTATTTTATGTATGTAGATTTATTATGGATTCATTGTGGACCAAGGTCGATCTTCCGTCTATGGATTCATTGAACCTCAAACCATTCAACCTTCGGGAAACTCACATGACCACATCAAACTTTAATTGCAAACATGGATGGTTGAGTCAAATAGAGAGATCTACTTTGCGCCATACATTGATGCAGAAGTGTTTTTGCTAGTAATATTTTATGAAGTATTATTAATTATTTCTGCTAAGTACTTGTGATTGATGGTAGGTATCATTAGCAACTATGTGTCATCATTCCAAGACAATGCACGGTTGTATGGTTTTATTTATGCCATAAGAAGAATCCACCTGCTTTGAAAAACATGTTACAAGAGTAAGTATTACTTTTTTTCAATCCTAACCTATGTATCTACTTAGTTATAAAATCTAACATATGTTTTATGTTTCCAAAATTCCATTAGAATTGTGGGTAAGCCTAGAGGCCAACAACTTAAAGTATTATATCCAAAGGTTAGAACTCATTCAGTTTAAAGTTATTAATTTTTGTATGTCAACTTATGACTTTGATATGTGTTTATTGTATTTGTAATGTTTAGTGTAACAAGCAAGAAGATTCATGGAAATGTGGATATTATGTCATATCTTGTATAACAACAATCATTCGAGTTGCAAATGAGTGGATAGAGGTAATAATATATATATATATATATATATATATATATATA
>Ga0214543_1007701_pt1 | contig 18240 bp, 8 predicted proteins | sample CNSS2metaG_FD_160094 | JGI IMG/M metagenome (GOLD analysis project Ga0214543, IMG submission 160094) | Root nodule microbial communities from cowpea collected in UCLA plant growth center, Los Angeles, California, USA - CNSS2 | ecosystem: Host-associated > Plants > Roots > Nodule | place: USA... | reverse complement strand
GTTATTGAGAAATTGTGGTTATATATATATATATATAACCACAATTTCTCAATAACTATAACCGACATATGAAAATATATATAAACCCAACAGAAAGCTATTTGATTTCAAAATATTTATTTTTTATAAATATTTTTAATACTTTAAAATAAGTAACTAAATTATACGCAAACTATTGAAATTAAATGTTACTCAAAATAAAGTATTATTCTAATTATAATTTAAATTTTATTAGAAAGATAGATGAGAAAAATAAACACAAATAATTGTGCAACGTAAGATAAGATATTTATTTAGGGAAAACTTGTTATTCTTGGTTCTTAGATTATTTGAGTGAAACATGATTTTACATTATGTAGATTCCATAGACTCAAACTCTCACATTGAAATCATAAGAGTCACATGTAAGCATGTATTCTCTCTCGTGCAAGCAAATTTCAAATCAAATACTTAAGACAAAAAATAAAATTACTTTGATTAAAACTTTGATTAGGTATAATTGTTGTCCTCTATTCTAGAACTCCTATAGTGTTGTCTGAAATCGAAACACAGATAAATTGGTTTGAATCATTGAGAGAGTTCAAAGGAAGAGAAATAATATATTCTAAAAGAATGATAAAATAATCTTGATTAACTAATTTTCTATTTATAACTCAAACTTTTAATAATTTTAATAATAAAATAATAAAATTCCATATTTAAATTTTATTTGTCCTCTTAGATATTTTCTAAATCCTTACATTCTAATTCTCCAATTTTTTTAATACAATAATACATGCTCGTGTAGTGAAGAAAAACATTTTTTTTTCATTTAAAAAAAATAAAAATAACAAAATTTATTGATATCATATGGTATAAATTATACTTACCAGATGGTTTTATCTTTTAAGCATATATTGAAATAGTTGAGAGATGGTGAAGTAGGTGAAGTGAATGAGTTGATGGCAGAAGCAACTAATGCAGAGATTGAATCATTAAATGTGTTTATCCACAAAGTAGTTGATATATACAGGCCAATGTGTCGGTTTCCACACATAATAAATGAACATCACTAAATCAACATCATATATACTAAAGAAACTCACACTTTCATGCATGATACTTTAATGGTCAAAGATACACAATAATAATAATTAACATTTTTTTGTTTTCGACAGTGTTTTATGTTTGAAGCTTTAGAAACATCCTAGGAGTTTCTTTGGAGCTGTTCCAGTTGCTCTATACTTTGCAGCTGTCTCCTCTGCCTTCAGAACATCTTCTCCTTTCTTCGCCTCAATTATTGCTCTTTTCTCTTCAGCTTCCTTGTGAATTGTAGCTATTTTGTTCTTTATCTTTTCTGCATATTCTGCTTTTTTCTTCTCCAATTGTTCCTACTCATGCAGAAGTCAAAAATTAACTTTAATTTGTTCCTCTCTTTGGCCACATCATTGCAGAAAGCATCACAAGAAACCAAGATTTGAAAATGTGAAATAGAAGAAAATAGAACATGTTAGAATTGGCAATGAAATCAATTCTTACTTCAATCTTTTTTAGTTCTGCCTCCACTGAAGCTTTCTTGCTGTTTTCCCATGCTGAAATTGCTGAAAGCTTTTTGTGTGCCCTGCTCAATAATTTCAATTAAATTAGTATCTTAGGTTAAATGTAGATATCTGTCAAGGAACAACCATCACGCATTTCCGAGATATTGTTCGTTTTAGAGCGTAGAGTTCTAAAACGATTTTATTCTTAAAAAATAGCTCAGAAGGTAGAAGAAGGATTTAAACTACGCTTGATCAGACTCCTAAACGATGTGAGATTTATTGGGTGTACCGGAACAAATCCTTACTTAAATCTAAACACACCATTAAATATGAACCAAAAGGGATGCAGATTCATACTTGTTCTCAGCTTTTGATTTTTCACTTTCTTCCCATGCCTTGATCAGTGATAACCTTTTCTCAGTTGCAACTCTTGCAAGCACAGCATCTGAAGAGAAATGAGGATGATGACATAATAAGTAATTTCAGAATACAAAAGGGTACATAAAGGGGAATTAAATGTCATAATGTCACAAGACAAACCTCTGTTTATAGAACCCTCACTTGGTTTCTCTTCAGCAACTTCTTGAGTCTCTGCCAATATAACCAAATTAACAATAATAAACATAACAACAACAAAAATTATGACAAGAAAACTATTGTGGTGGTGTTTTCTCTTTTGCCTAAAAGATTAAAGGTTGGATTTCTGAGCGAAGCCTTTAAAATGGTTGTAAATGAGTGATAATGGTTTGAGAAATTTATGCCAAAATAAGATGTACAAGACTTGGATTTAAAGAAGGACCACTCTGTCACTTGCTAATAGAAATGGAAAAGATGCAGAACAATATCAGAACGTTATTTTGAATAAAACTACAACAACAAAAAGTTTCAGCAAAAGGGAATATGATAAAATACCAGAAAACGGCAACAAGTACAACCAACAACAAACGACCAAACAATCCAATATCAGAATTTTTTTTCTCCAAAAGGGGTTAGGAATATTATTATAAAAACATGTTCAGATATAATATCCATTTCTCACTGATTTCTATAACTATTTAAGAGAATCATAACAAAAACATGTATATTCAATCAAGTACAAAAACAGTGAACAACCATGTAATTTAAAAATAAATTCAGAAGAAGCAATTACGAAAAAGAATCATTTTTCTCTCTCAAGATAATACAGTAAAGCACCCTTTGGAATAAACAAAACACAGCTCCTCAAAGAATTGGTTAACCTAATGGATTAAACCAAAACAAGAAGATAAACAAAGCATAACAAAAATATGCAGAGAGATTCCACAAACACAGATTTCAATTTCTTTTTTCTGCAATCGGTCATTTTACCAACCAAATACAACTAACCCCAACTTCCAGAACATGAGAACATAACAAGAATCAAGATAACACTATGTTAGTCTGAACCAAACCAAAACATGACAACATAAGAAGAATCAAACATAAGAAAATCTTACTCTCAACCAAGACAAGAGCCTTGGACTCATCAGGCTTGTCATCAGAAGAGGGCACTGGAATCACAGATTTCTCCTCAGCCACATCCTTTGGAGCCTCTGGAACAGGAACAGGAACAGGAACAGGTTCGGCAGCAGGTGGTGCTGTCTCTGACTCTACTGTTTTAGGTTGCTCTTCTGTCATTTTTCTCCTCAGAAACTCAGAATTCTGTGCACACAGAAGTGGTAAACAGAAACAGGTGCAACTACACTTTCCCTTATTTAGGAAAAATCAACACTTATTGGAGAGAGAGAGAAAATTGAGAAGGGTGTTGATTGGTTGAGATATTATAGTTGGAGGAAGGTAACTGCTTAACTCTAAGTTCCAAAAGCTTAGCTGGGAGTTAGGTACTTGTGGCCTCACTATGCGTTGGCACAGTAACAGATATTAGAGACCATTGTGGACGATGAAAGCAACGTATGCTAACAATTATACACAACCAAAGTAAAAATTAGGATAAACCAAACAAAATCTTCAATAACCATTCTCCACCTGTTCTTCGTGGGTCCCTTCATCAATTCTCTCTTCTTCATTCCATTAATGAATGCCAAGATTTTTTTTTTTCGAACACTTTCCATAGATAAAGTTAGGGAGAGAGAATTTTCATGGTGTGATATTTGAGTTTTACTTCATACTATTCAAGGATTTTAGTTGTTGGTAAAGGTTTTCTTTTCAATGTTTTCACCTCACAATACTAGCATTGTTTGATGTATTTATTTAATTGATCGATGAATTATTTTTTGATTTCCTCCTATTAGGGTATTTTGATTTCTAAATATTTGATAATCATTTTGTTCTGTGTGTTAGGAAAAGTGATGTTTAATTAAATAGCCATGAATTGTGGTTACTCTTTTGAATGGTCGATAGTTCACGCCACAATTGACAAAGAAATTTGTGATAAATTCAATAAAGCAAAGCAACATTATTAGGTCATCACTCCTTAATTAATCCATTGATTGATGATAACAATTGAATATTTAACTGGTGTTATCTTATTGATCAAGGTTACCCCACATTTAAACACATAACGTGCTCTAGCATCCATAAACGTCGCCGTTTTTTATTACCTTGCTAAAAGGGAAAATTTCATCTCAAAAATTGAAGTTATTCAAGATTCTTTTTCATATCGTGCACACAAGGGAATATTTTGTGTGTGCCCACCTTGTAAAAACCAGAAGGGAAATTGATGATGGGTTCCCAAAAAACAATGTCATTAATCATGTATCACGATCAATCTCAATCAACTAAGTTGGTTTCTTGCACAACTTGTGCAAATAGTATCATCAAAGCTTTTAACATTTTAGATTTCAATGTTGCTATGATTTGGAGTCCAAATCTCACCTAGATATGGTAGGTTTTAAGGATGAACTTCCTTTTGATTCATTGCAATAAAGTTCATGGTGTTTGATTCAATTCAATATATTATTTTCAGCAATCCTTTTATTTTACTTATTTCAAGGATAAATAAGTTTTCATTAATTGAGAATTATAATACTTTTTATTTTGATATCTACTTTTTTTAGATGTTGATATTTATATTGGTTTCGACCTTCCATTTATTGAAATCGTTAGAATTAATAACTATATTTTAGATATTATCTATCAGAATTTTTTTTAAAGACGTTATATTTAAATTATTCTTAACTTTATCGCTTAAATGTGATTATCCGAATGAACTAATGTTTTTTTTTTTTGACAAAAGTAGTTAGTTTTAAAAAAAATGTATTACTATTTTTGATAATTTAAAGTATATTAAACTTGTTATAATAATGATTAAATAAATGAATTGGTTGAATCTTTTCCATAAATGTAGCCTCTTTAAAAGAATAATCTAGATATTCTACGGTATTGCACACGCTAACTAAAAAAAACTAAGATGTGACTATTAGAAATTAATTCTATCTCATCAACCAATTTTATTGCCTAAATTTGATGTAAAATGAATGAATTGTTACGTGGGAGTAACTATACAAATTAATGACGTTATTACTTCATGTAATGAATACGAAGACGATAAAAACACTTTTTTTTCTCTAAAGATACATGGACGGTTGGAAAAGGAACACACCAACCACTACCTGCCATAGGCACACAGAAATATAATTCTTCTACGGAAAAAATTATCATAATTTTTTTTTATATTAAATATATTTTTATTCCTTAAATCTTTAGTAAAAATCAAAATTAATCTATTTTTAAAATATTTGTCTAATTCCGTTTTCCAACTTGGTGAATAACTTATATTTAATTTTTTTAATCAAATTTTATTAAGTTTATTTGACATTTTAAATATATTTTATGATAATTTCTTTGTTAACATTGAAGAAAAAAAATATGTCAAACGAGATAAATAATTTAAATATTATCATGAAATATATTAGAAACATTAAATAAACTTTACAAAACTGAATCAAAAGATAAACTAATTCCAATTTTCATTTAAACTTAAGGACAAAAACATATTTAAAATTTATTTTTTTACTTATCCGTGTATAAACCATCACTTATTATTCTTGTTATAAAATCTTTTCCTCATGTCCGTTATTATCATTATTCAAAACAAATGTTATAATGTTGTCTGAAATTAATAATTAAATATTAGAACAAATAAAAATATTTTTTATATAATTTGTAGCAAAAACTTTCTTTGATTTTTTAACAAACACTTGTAAGCAAGACTTTTAATTAAATGAATCAAGTAAAGTCATTTATGTGCTTAAAAAAGAAGAAGTAAAGTTGTCTTTTCATTAGTCTCCTCTCAAATTAGCACATCATCCCACACTGGAGGTGTGTGTATTTATATGTGGAAATAAGTTGGTATGGTTTTAATTTTACACACATTGTTTTTATCAGAATTTGACATAATGTAGACGATTTTTTTTTTTAATTCAACCGGGTTAAGATTTGAAGGATAAAATTGTGTCTGACATTAAATAGAAATAAATAATTTAAACAATATAACAAAAAAAATCACAAATTTACTTAAATTTTTTTAGAGATTTTTGTATAATTTTTTCGCCAACTTGCTTCAGCTTTTAATCCATTTCTTTTTTATGAGATTATTTTCTTATTGGGGTATCATTTTCAAATTGGAGTAGAAATTAAAAGTAGTTTTCTTCTTGTTACAATCTCTTGTAAAATCATGAAAACAAAGTTTATTGTGGACACAACGTGTGCTCCTAAGCCACAAAAACAAAAGGAAAGTGATAAGTTTACAGAAGAAAGAAAAAAAAAATGAGAAGAAAAGGAAGAAAGTGAACAAGGTGGATGGAGCAAACAAGAACAAAATGTAAAATTGACCATGAGATTTGTCACTATGTATCCTCTTGCCTCTTTCACACTGCTGAGACAAAAAATTAACGTTTGCTTATTCTATGATTCCAACCCTTTGTTGGTATTATGAATTGCACATGTCATGTTTCATGAGAATTTTGTTTGGACTAGAATTTTTGGAGATGGTAAGATTCATTTTGGGCCATTCGCAATGGGAAGATGAGATAAGTACCATTTGAAGTGAAACTTTTAAGCCACCAAAATAATAACATATCATGAATTGAAAAAAAAAAAAGGACATGATGAGATATTTTGTATTTGGGAGTTTGGTTATTTGTGATTATTTGTGATTAAGAAAATGAAACATGAAGAATGAATGTTGCTTCTACTTGTGACTTGATATCCTTCAAAGCAAAACTACTCTTCAAAGGAAGTTACAAGAGCAAGCTTAATAGCTTATGAATAAATATAAAAATATAAGCAATGATATATATGTAACAAGATGTTCAGTGCAAGCACAGCCCAAGTAACAAAATTAAATTGAAGGAACACACATAGCAAGAATAGTTGAAGTTTGAACTTTTAAGACACTCTCTTTTAAGACACTACTATATAAAGCAAACCTTAATTGATTTTTTGTTCCTAATGTTTAGATTAGATAAAAATAAATAAATAAAATGGATAAAAGTGGGAAACAATACTCCTAAAATGGTTGAAAAGTAGAAGCAAGATAAACTATCAAAAACACATCTTATAGCAAAATTTGCTTCTTATCCAAAAAGATCAAAGTCTGAATGTCTCATTTGAGAACTCACACAGCAATTGCTTCCTGCACCCCATCAATTTCTTCTCCCATCCCACTAAAAACTTTCTGGAAAATGTTTTTCGTAAAAGGGAAGAATATCTGCTTTTCGGACAAAAATAATCGAATTTTTTATTGTGTTCCAGATAAAAAATTCCGGAATTGATGAGGTGCAGGAAGAACATGATAGGTGTAAGAAGTAATTGCCTTATGGTGATTGCATAGGCCCAATATTCAAATAAACAAATGGCCCAAAGACATTACACCCAACATCTCAGTCACTTGCTTTCACTAAGATAGATTCGTCTATGGAATTAGTTAAGACAATATGTCACCCGCGTAAATTATTTGAAAAATAAAACTTTTATTTAGACTCCAAAAATTATAAACGTCACTTATGAAATACAAAAATACAAACAATATTGATGATATGTTGGGTTTCGAAAATATATTTTGAAAATATAAAAGATACTTTATATGAAAGAATATTTGATTTTATTTTGTTTATATACTCTATGTCTAGAATAAAATATGATAAAATATCATATATTTATAATATTTCAATTATAAAATTTTGAATATAAATAATAAATAAATATCTTTTTATCTTTATGCAAAAGATATTTCTAAACGTCGGAAATTTTCTAAATACTAATTTAAATTAAAAGATATTAATCAAAACATTTTCCTTTATCCTAATATCTATTTATTTGAATTTCAAATTTCAAATTTGATTATCATTCTTTTAATGCTTGTTTCCTCTTTCTTCTCTCAATTGCTTGTAATATTTTACATATTTTATTGTATTTTTTCTTATATTAATCTCATTTTCTTTTTCTATTGTAGATTTCACATTAGTGACTCACTTATGTAAATTCATCTTACAATTTTAATGAGAGTAATGTTTTTGTGATAATGTTTTTTAAGAAAGCTTCAAGAAGATTTTCACTAGACGTTAAAATACCTAAAATGTTATTTAGATGTGAATGTACACTTCAAAGAAACTCAAAGGAGAGAAAAGAATGTTCAATTGAAACAAGGAAACAAAACAACACAAATTAACATAAAGGGTGTGAAAGCATAAAGGACAAAGAGCAAAGAACTTGATTGAAATAAGGAAAATATGGAAATAATAGAAAAGAGATAAAGGATGAAATGAGGCATGCCACTTGGGATACTAAACTACCTAAGATTGTTGGAAGTCCCACATCGATTAGAGATAAGGCTACTTCACAATATATAAGTGGAGCAATCCTCACCTTACAAGCCGGCCTCCTAGCAAAACTATGAAGATGGAGAATACTACCTAACAAAATATGAGAGGTTTATCTAGCAAATGCAAAAAGTATCTTCTAGAAAATCCCAATGATGATGTAAAGGGAGAATATTCCCCATTCATTACAAAATCATTATAAATGCTTTTCTTTCCATTTTTAAGGGAGTCTTAGCAGAAGAGGGGTGTGGTAAGAAACACACCCTTGAACTAGGCTCCTCCTTAACCATTCCTTCCATGTGACAACCTAAAAAAGGGAAGGTGCCACTAACAACCCTATAAAACACAACACAAGCATGATTTTTATTTTAAAATGTGTTTATTCTCCTTAGAACTCACTCCTCCATCTTTGGTAGGAGTTAGGAGTTTATCATCCTTCTCCTCTTAAAGATAATTTGACCACAAATTCTTGTAACTCTTCTTGATTGAGTCTAATTTCATATGAAATAATTTTTCCTTCTTCCCGTACATCTCACATGGAGAAGATATTTTGCTCTAATGTTTTATCAAATTATGACCAGATTTACATTATTTAAAATTCTAATTTGTTTAAATAAAAATACCAAGTTCTTAAATAGAAAAATCAAATATGCTTAAAAAAAACTAATCATCATATAAAAAGAGTATCACTGTGACTATTATTAGCATAGCTTTACTTTTGTTTATCAAACCGTACATGCAAATATACATTCTTAGCCATACAAACATGCAATGAATTAAAAATAAAAAGAGATTAAAGAAAAATGTATTGCAAACAAAATTTTGATGGATAAATTATTACTTTTATCCTTACCGGCATCATTAGGAAAAACTTAAATCATAAAAAAAATAATAAATTACTTACAAAACTAAGGTGTAGAAAATATTTCAGAGATGATAATAATTTTTATAAAATAAAATTTGAATGATTAATTTTTTTATCTATAAACTTTTTAACTTAACGAATAAAATATTAATATTCTTTTATTTATGTTTTTTTAACTCATTTTTTACATATACAATATATAATTAGATAAACAAAATTACGCAAGATAAATTTTGAAATTGTGATAAAAATATAAACATACGTTTTTTTTTTTCTAAAAAGTTGTATATGATAATTGTACGTGGAGTGAAGACTGGAAATGATAGAATTAATAACGTAGGGGGTGTTTCTTTCACGAATTAATAATTAACGTAGGGGAAATTTTTGAATTAAAAACTCCAGTGAATAACTAATATAAACAAAAAAGGTGTATCGAAATATTATTATTCTTCATAAATATATTCAGAATAACATTTAGTTATTATCCATCCTTGTGAAACGAAGACTCTTTCTTTGATGAGAAATTAATTGTTGATTGAAACCTGGAAAAGTGTCCCCTGATAGCAAAAGCACTGGGTGAGATACAGCATGCAATAAATAAAGAGAAATCTTCAAGCGCTTCCAAGTTAATTTCATACTCCATCATCTATGATGAGTTCAGAGAAACAGAGAGAGAAAGAGAAAACTATGGTTGTTGCAGAACATGTTGATGTTCTTCCATTAACTTTTGTGGTTCACTTACTAGCAATTCCTGCCATTGTTCTGGTTCTGGTTTGGAGCATACACTTCAGGGGTGGCTTGTCTTTCAACTCTTCCAACAAATCTCTCCTTTTCAATGTATGTTCTTCTATCTCTCTTCTTTTCATTCACTTTGAAATTGGATTCAGAAATTTGTGGCACTTCATGTTTTTGATTCTCATATTTTCTCTTCTTTGCACAACCCTTGTTGTTTGAACTGTCTCTGTTTTCAACTTTCATCTTACATAGTTACTGTCAAATTTTTTCAGTTTTGTTGCTAAAACAACAACACTCTTTTGATTTAGTTTAAGCTAAATACTATTTTTTGTGACCAATTTTTATTGACAAACATGGAAACTGTTAATTTTATTTATTTTTAACTTCTACAAATGTATCTTTGCAATTGAAAGAGGATTGAAGTGTTGAATTTTTGTTAAATGTATACTTAATAATAAATGAAAATTAAAATGAATAAAAAGTGTTATTTTGAATTTCGAATTCAAATAGAAAAAATTATTGTTTGCAATAATTTTACTTAATTAACTAAAACAAAAACTACTAGGCATAGAAAAAAAAAATTTGATGCCATTTGAACCGTATAATAACTATGTATGGTTATCTGAAAGTACGGCGTCAACTACTTTTTAAAGTTTTGAAAAGATTGGATGACCTTATCTTTAATACGAGAATTGAGTGAACGAGTTCTCTTTGAAAAATTCAATAATCATCATTGATGAAATGAAACACTACTGAACAAATAAGAGTAAATATTTTTATATCAAAATATGATTTAAATATTTTTTTAATTATAATGAAAATTTTGAATTTTAATTTTCGTTCTTACGAAATTAAATATTTTTTGGTTAATTAAAACTTATTATTATTATTATTATTATGTGGTATTTATTTATAAGTGATTATTCTAGATAATTTTAGTAAAATTTGTGGTATAATTATACTATTTGATGTCCAAAAAATGTTGAGAGTTCAAAATAAACAGCATATATTTATTTCACAATCAACTTTAAGGGATAATTTTTTAATTTTTCTAAATATTATTGTATCCCTTTTGCCCAAAGATATACTATCCTTATCCCCTTCTAAAGTATTATATAAAAAGTTTCAAAATAACTGGTATTTTCATCTTTTAACGAAAATTATTTTTTTTTCTTCTTTTTTTAATATATCCTCAAATCAATTATTTATTTAAAATATTTTTTTTTTCTGAAAAGTAAATAAAATTATTTTAACATAGTAGTTTAAAGATAAGTACATTTATTATGGTATTAATTATATAATACAGAAACAATTAATAGGATCCAAAATTTCTAACCGCCACATGTAATATTTAAATGCTAGTTTTTAGTTCTTCTGGCTGGCGCCAACTCAGGAAGTACACGTGGATAATAATAAATACGATACTATTTATGTACTTCCTAAATGCTATGTATTAGAATCACAGGATAAATCCAACTCTTACGGAAAAAATTAAGGATAACATACTACATTAAGACTTTTTTTTTAAATAATTAAAAAATATTTTTTATATTATGTAATGTATAAAATTACATATTAAATTTATATACCTAATTCGTGTGATTTAATTAATGAATTATTGGATCAACGATCCACTAACTCAACATGTTAATCATTCTTATGATTATATAGAAACAAAAATTGCTTTACATCATAACTTTAAATAACTATCACGATGAGCTTATATTTTAATTGGAATTAGCACGGCTTTTTGGGCACTTTGGTTGAAAAACAAAATTAATACATTGAAGAAAATAAAATAAAAATCGAAGATGTTTAATTAATTTGCTCTCTCTAATTTATACTACTAAATTTACATTACACTACTAATTTATTCTAATTAAACACGTGTTAAATGTTGGGATTTACATATTTGATTATTTGATTATTCTTTTCTTAGCTAATTGGTTTAGTTTTGTTTTTTTTTTGTTTTTTTTACATTTTAGGTAAATGCTTCGTTAGTCCATCAACTTTAAAAAAAAAAAAATAGTTATAAACATCTATTTACTTTTATTTCATATTATTCTTCTTTTCTCTCTATTTTTCATTATTATAACGTCCAGCACTTTTATATATTTTACATCTAATATTTTTTTATCGAAAACTCCTCCCAAAATAGGGTCTTTTTTCTAGTGCTAAAAATAATTAACATGATTTATTGAATTACACATGGCTACTAAATAAGCACCGATATGTATAATGATTGATTGAACCTTATTTTGATATCAGTCTTTTAACTAAATTCAAACCAGTTAAATAGGATGAGTCGTCAATTCACCCACAAAGTTGAGACCAGTTTTCCAACTCAAATCAAACCCGTGAAATAAGATGAGTGATCAAGTCATCATTAACCATAAATCAAACCACAAACAATTGAATGAAAGCAAAAACAAATACCTAAGAAGTAGAAGTATCATAATTGATTACATCAAACCCGGGCACGAGAGAGATCAAACTTGGGCACAAGAGAGTTCAACTACTCATAGAATATTTCAATGCAATTCCAGCAACATCTACACATCAGATTTACACTACGAGCACCTCCCTCGTGCCTCACAAACCCTATTCTATACTACTGCTACATTTTTCAGCCTCCACTAAATGCCTATAATGAAGACCCAAGATCTTTATTTATAAAGATTTTTGGGCAGTGCTCAGTCCAACTTTTGGCGCTCAGCCATGCACTGCCTTAAGTGTTGAACACATTCTCTTGTGACTCAGTCATGCACCGCCTTAAGTGCTTAACACATTCTCTTGTGGTTCGGCCATACACCACCTTAAGTGCTGACCACATTCTCTTGTGGCTCAGCCATGCACCATCTTAAGTGTTGTGCACCATCTTAAGTGTTGTGCACCATTTTGTTGTAGCTCAACTCCAAAAGTCATATTTTGGATCATTCCTTGACCGCCTTACTAGACTCGGCCATGAATTTTGGGACTCAGCTGCATCATTTTTAATTCTTCAAAAAATTGCTGCAAAATCGTTAAAAATTAATCAATTTTTTATTTTTCTTCTTTTTAGTACCTCATTATGTAATTATAAGATAAAATGGGTTGTTTATTTACAAAATATGATAATTAAAGCATGATAAGTGTCAAATTTATATGAAAATTTTACGTATTTTAGATACTTATGAGTTGTGTGATCAAAGAAGAAAGCTTAAAAATTGTAGGAATAATAATAAAATTATTTAGTGAACAAATTAATAAACGCAAAGTAGTATGAATAGATTATACAATGTTTTTAATTTAATGTATAAAATTGTTGTTTCAATATTTATAATTTGTATATAAACTCTTCATTCTTGTTTATGTGTATGTGTAGTATCAATGGTGAAATTGTGATATTGCTCTATCACTTAACTGAAGGCCCCTGATCTTGTTTATTTTTTGTTTTGATACAGATTCATCCTGTTCTTATGCTAATTGGAATAATAATTATTGGGGGTGAAGGTAAAGTAAAATTACTTTAACACAATGCTGTTTTATTAAATATTGCTTTGCTTATTACTATATATTTTTTGTTTATTTTGTTTTTAAGTAGCTACCATGATATATGAATTTTTTTTATTCTCTAGTTGATTGGAGAAATATTAATAAAACAAAACGTTGCAAAGAAAATTATGGTAATAATTTGTGTTTGACTCATAGAGCTAACTAAATGCTTGCAGCAATTATAAGTTACAAAGGTCTTCCTTTCCAGAAGAAAAGCAAGAAATTGATACACCTTGTTCTGCATGCCATGGCACTAATACTTGGAATAATTGGAATTTACGCTGTCTTCAAGTTTCATAATGAAATGGGAATTCTCAATCTCTACAGTTTGCATTCATGGCTCGGAATTGGTGTTATAGTTCTTTACGGAATTCAGGTAAATCATTCTAATCTTCTTTCCAAACCCTAATATCCTCAAATTAGCCTGCTTTTCTAACTCTACTTTTGAGAATATGATTATGTTTTTTTATGAAGACGGACAATGATATTTTGACTACTAAATTTTGACAATTCTCTTATAATATGAGGTGTCATCTTTTAAGTAATTTTTGAATATTGAGAATGAGAAAAAAAATGAAAAATCACTTAAAAAATGACACCTAAAAGTGTAAGAGAAAGTTGTCAAAATTTAGTAGTCAAAAAATCATTTTCTAATACACATTAATGTAAGATCAGAACAGAATGAATTTTGTTACAGAAATGGTTGATGAAGTTTTTTGCAAAGGTATATCTAACATTATTGATAGTTTGAACACAGTGGATATTTGGGTTTGTGATGTTTATCTACTACAATGGAGTGAATTCATCTCTGAAAAGCACAACACTTCATTGGCATGTGAAAATTGGGCTCTTCGTTTATGTGTTGGCTGTTGCAACTGCTTGTCTAGGGTTTCTGGAGAAGCTTACTTTTATGCAGAGTTCAGGATTGGAAAAACATGGTTCTGAGGCCATTCTTGTGAACTTCACTGCCATTATCACAATCTTCTATGCTGCCTCTGTTGTCTTTTCTGCTGTCTCACCCTCCTCAACAACGCCACATCACTAAGCACCATCACTTTTTTTTTTAATAAGTTTTTGTCATGCTTGCTACTGAAAAATAAGTATCAAAATGTGATTATGATGAATAATGTATATTTCCAGTGTTCTCTTTTTATTTGGTTTCATTATCCATAGTAATGAAATAATCACAGTAGTATTATGTTACCTGGGAATCGCTTTTATTCGATGTAACTAAAATAATTGTTGTCATGTTTAGGGAATGGATTTAGTGACTTATTAGTATATTTTTTTATAATTTATATATATATATATATATATATATATATATATATATATATATATATATATATTTGAAAAATTGAAGTTAACCATAACACATGAAAATACATTAAAGTTATATGATTTTTCCTAAAAAAAATCACTGAATCGTTTCTCCACACTTTTAATGACGCTATTTTAGTTCAATTACTTCAAATTAAATAATTTATATACTAATTTTAATTCACATACTTTTAAATAATTTTAATATAAGTAAAGTTTGTGTCTAATTCAATTTTATAAAAAAATTAATTATATATTATAAATTAATTTTATTTCTAATGTGGGATCTTTAACAAATAAAATTATTTGTGATTCACTATATATATTCAATTATATTCAAGATGACAATGGATATTCTTTGTAACATCATCTCTCATTTTACCAAATTTAACCTAATTTTCATACATCATACGAATATAGTTATACTCTATTATTTGTAACATAAAATTTATACGTGTTGAAAGAATACGAGTCTATAAATTTTTGTAAACATTCCACACAAAAATTATGAAAAATATAATCAAATATAAAATAAAAATATAATATATCTACATTAAATAAGGAATTTTCATTAGATTATTATGTCATAAATAAAGATTGAGGAAAAAAAAATCCGACTGTGTATTCACCAGTAGCCAGAAAAAGAGAGTTAAAGTAACGGGGGCTTCTCCCTACACCCCAAAGCATTTCTCCTGTACCTCTAAAAGTTTTTTTATTTCTAATTTTGTCCAAGTTAAAAGTTAAATCAAGAAAGAGAAAAAGCAGTAAAAAAATTCTTACCTGTAGTGCACCCTTGCACAGCCAGCGAATCTCTGTACCCCCAAATATTCTTTGATTCTTTGACCTAAAAAATATATTTAAAAGGTTCTCTTTTATCCGCTTCCTCCTCCCTCCTCCTTCTTTGCCTTCATTTCTTCATTTGTGGAGAAGATCATCGAGCAGTAGCAGCAAGCACCAACCCAAGTCCGTGACGACACTGAGAGCCACCATTTCCTACAGTTAATCCACACACGTCTTCTTCCAATTAAGTTTTCTTAAATTTGTAATGTTTTTTCGTGTTTACGATGATTTATGAATATATATATATATATATATATATATATATATATATATATATATATATATAAAATCATTCATCTATGCGAAAATGGGAAGGCCCAGGCCCAACATGATAAATATTTAAAAAAAAGGTTTATTGGATTCAAAACTGCATCTCTTGCAACCCAAAAAGAGTGAGAAAAAGACTTTTTAATTTGATGATATAAAACTTTGATTTTTAAACAATGTCAATTATTTGTAATATAATATTATACTTTTACATTGATAATGATGAAAATTTTTTATTGCTGAAATTGATCAATAGTTAACATTGTATATAATACACACCAAAAAGATTATACACATTATTTTTTAGTCCACTTCTAATGTTAGCCCATTGTATCTTTCTAAGTGATTTTTTATCATTTAGAAACATGTTAATATTTTACATTTTGAATTCATTTTAATCGAAGGGTTAATCCACTCCATTATACAACGGCTATACTTTTTTCTCAGCCATGAATAACTTTAAAATGGATGAAAAGAATTTGTATGGTGGTTTGAGAGACTTTTGTGTTCTCTACTAATTTTAAACTAAGTATAGAATGTATTAATTTCAAAACATGTAATCATTTATTGAAGATGGATTCATATCATAGACACCTAATAGTTTTAGACTAGCTGATAAGGTTGTTTTTGCACAAAACTAAACCATAATTTAGCTCAACTAAATATAAATTTGACTCGTCTATGATTATACGTTTTGAAATATCTAACTTAATGTCTTGATAACTTATAATTCAAAAAAAAAAAGAAAAAACTTATGAAGAAATTCTTTTAGAAATAACTAGTATGGGACCGTGCCTACGCACGGGTCCTCCTTTTTCTCTTGTGTGATATTGTCAATTTTGATTTTTGGTTACATATAGTATAGATCAAATAGAATTATCTAATAATTATAGTAATGTTTAAACATTATTCGGTTTATTACGTATTTAGGCTGATCATATTTGATAGTTACTATTATTTGTTTTTTTTCCTTTTTAAATCAGTATGCTGGGAATGAATCTGAACCGTTTAATACTGTCACAATTAATATTTTTTTCTTTATCTTTTTGAAATGATTACATTGGGCATCAATCTGAAACGTTTAATATTGGCGGCAAGGCAAATTTTTTATCTGTCTTTTCGATATCTTTGGGATGAGATTTGGTTTTGTGCGTCAGACGTTTTGCTTTTCCATAGTTGGAGTTGAAAAGGTTCGTTCGCATTTGCTATAACTGGAAAGAAAAAACCTAGATTCTACATGGCATCCGGATCCAACGACAACAAAATGTCACTAAGTAAGCGGTTTAGCTTCAACAATTTTTTCCAGAGTTCAGTCATGTTCATGGATCCTTCCCAGGTTAGTTAATACGATTTCGACACTATAATTGTGTTGTTGTTTTGAAATATCATGACTTTTTAAGAAGTTTGCTCATTTCGGGTGTAAAAATATTTGTCGTTGTTAGGGAGATGTTTTGTTTTGATTAAAAGTTAAGCCTTTTGGATGTTTGATTGTCCAGGACTTTTTACTTTTTGAAGAAGGTTTCTTTTTGGAATGGGGACAGTGTTTGTTAATGGGAACCAACTATTTCTCGGATCCTAGGGGAAACGTATTGAACATTGAATTCGAAGAAAGTCTTATGGCCGAGAGGACGTTTCGTGGTTCTGATGACATAGTAAACTTTCACGACATATATGACATTGCATTTGTCTGCACTCTCTACTGTGGTGATAGATACTTTAGGTTTAGAGTATTTGACATAGATTGGAATGAAATCGAGTACCCTTTGGTAGAACCATCGTCGTCTTGTTCAAGATCCAGTTTTTCTTATTCTCTGAGGTTTTTCCAATCTTTCAGAGTCAAGTTAGAGCTGTCTAAGGTATCATTGTTCATATTTTATTTACCATTTGCAGATTTCTATTTGGATTTCTATTGATTTGTTTTTTATGTTTGTCAACAGCCATATATACTCCTTCCTGAGGAGTTTCAAAAATTTTGTGAAGATCAACTTAATCTTGATCGCAAAGTTCAATTATATGATCTTATATACAAAAAGTTTGAGCTTTATCTGGACACAAACATAGATGGGATCATTATTTTGTTTAGTTTGACGGAGTTCATCAAGTATTATGGTTTCATCCAAGAGGTTTACCTACATTTAAATTATATAGGAAACAATGTTTTTCTTTACAAGATTTACTTTGTTGATGGAGTAGAAATGATTTATGAGAGGGAGTCGGTTGCTGGTTTGAACAATGACTCTGGTGGTATTGTAAACAACGTTGGTGCTGTCAATCGTCATGACTTTCTTAATTCTCTTGATGGATTGGTGAAGAAGTTAACGAAATATGATGTTCAAACATCATCTTTGGTATTTTTTTT
>Ga0214543_1007697_pt1 | contig 18246 bp, 14 predicted proteins | sample CNSS2metaG_FD_160094 | JGI IMG/M metagenome (GOLD analysis project Ga0214543, IMG submission 160094) | Root nodule microbial communities from cowpea collected in UCLA plant growth center, Los Angeles, California, USA - CNSS2 | ecosystem: Host-associated > Plants > Roots > Nodule | place: USA... | reverse complement strand
CATATATATATATATATATATATATACATATATATATATATATACACATATATATACACACATATATATATATATATATATATATATATATATGTATATATATATATATATATATATATATATATATATGTATATATATATATATATATATGTATGTATGTATGTATATATATATATATACATACATACATATATATACATACATATATATACATACATACATACATATACATACATATATATATATATATATATATAAACCATACAAGTACACCAAAGGAATTTATATCCTTCGATTCCACACCACATGGCCACCACCATGTTACTCGTGTTCTACTTCCTCTGATGAGTACCTCAAGATGTCTTGCTGCCACACCTATCAGCCACAATTGGTAGAGCACGTGTGGGAAACCATGCTACGGACCACACTCCATAACGCCAGGTGGAGTTTCCAATACGAATATCATTTGTAACATCCCAAGACTACCAAACTCGTTGGTCTCATACCAAGGAGGGCAATCTATTTGGATTCATCGTACGAGCCATAACTCGCACATTCACACAACCAACACTCGTCAACCCGAGCCATAACTCAAGGGTTCCTCGTGTTCATCCGCCATCTCGAGTCAGAACTCAAGGAATGCCATTCCGAGCCACAACTCAAGGAATGCCACGTGCTTAACCCTATCCCAAGCCACAACTCAAGGGATATGTTCTGAGCCATAACTCAAGGAACACCAGCAAGCTGACCTTCGAGGTATCATCAAAACCTTGTAGATCACGCACATTAAAACATAAGCCACTCTGCATATGTACCATCGCTTGGCGGCTCAGGAGCAGCGCTAGGCGAAGCTTGCTTCCAAATCGCCTGGTTGGGGACATGTGTCGTTAGGCGCCAAGCGCCTCTAAAGCTACTGTCTACAGGTACCGCCTGGCGGGACAACCCTTGTCGCCAGGGACCTCAAGCTCCCAAGCTCCCCTAATTTGGTAGCTTTTGCCTGGCAGGTCAATTACCACCGCTAGGTGCTACACCAGTACTTGCGTAGTACTGGTTTTTAGTTCAGGTTCAGGCACAATGACCCACACACCACCCACATTTGCACTCTTCCAGAGTACCATAAACTTAGTAACGCAATGCCTAAGCGATTCAAGTTAGCATGACAACTTTCTTGTACTTTCATTCCCTAAACATTGTCACATAGGCAATCCCAGGCATTCACTCTTATCATTAGTTATAACTAATACAAATTTCCCTCTCTCTTCTAATGCCACCACGTCACCGTTCTAACCTTATCATGGAATGACATATATCTCACGTCCAACTATTACATCTTCACTTAGGAACTTTACTCTTACTTGTACTATACTTCTCAACCCAACACGACTTTTGGCTTAATAAGACTCTTTACTACACAGTTATTATTGTCATGATTCTTCAACTTCCTATTAACTTTAACATAAATTCATACTACTAATTTAGGTATATCATCCCTTTAGGTCTTTGTCTAGATGATTTCCCAATCACTCATTCATCATTAACCTGATTCACAAAAAAATCACAGGCTCCCCTCTACACTTCTTAGTCAGGCAGTTCTCTAAATCTGCATTGGTGTGAACTCCAACCATCCCAATTCATACCAGTCCCTCAAATTTTCACCCAATACACTTCTATCATACGCTTATGAGTACTATCAATATATTACGCTCTCAATACACACAATTATATTACTTTTGCTCACGTCATGCCGTCAGGCGATTCATCTTCAAGAACCTAGAAAACACTCAAATTTGAATGAGATGCCTGACGACTACGAATAGCCCGTCTGGCAGTTTCTAGGAATTTTCCATAAACACGAAAATTGCAAAATGGACAGAATATATGCATCAAGTTAACATACATTTCATACAATTGAGCGATATGAATTAGAAAGAACGGTTCCAACTCCCCTAACATGGATATTCTTGCTAAAAAAATAATGCTAAAATTCTCTTTTTGATGTTGGCAACGTGACTCCCTTAGGTTAGCTCCAATCCACTGCAATTAGTCTCCCAGTTCAGCCCACACGCTCAGAATTCTTCCCCTCTCAACACCAACACTTTGATAGACTCCAAAGCACCCTCTCTCACCACTAACTCCCACTTAATTTTGCCTTAATGAGACTTGATGGAGGTGAAAACGAAAATTGGTATTAAGATGGAGTTAATTGACATTCAAGGCTCATTAGGAGTTGTTTTTTCAGCCCTTCTTGGCTGCCTCTTTTCAGCTAAGGTTTCAGTGTCCTTTCGCATTCATGCTAAAGAAAAATGTGGCAAAAAGAAAGTTTAATTTGGATCTACCAAGGTTTAAACCCATAACCATGCCAAATGTCGAATCAATGCACAACCATTTAATCAATTCATGCTTTGTCATCATTCCTATAATTCTAGGATTATATTATCACTCATCATGATCAAGCATATTATTAAAATAATAATCAATTAAATAACTCATAAATGCCATACATAGGACTTGAACCCAAGTACCCTTACACAAAAAGTACTCTCTACTATTTGAGCTAGTACTTTTCCACGTCCCAACAATCAACATTTAATGCCATAAAGGCTCCCAATACCCGTATTTATTAATTAATTAATTATTTAATTAATTATATTTAGCGGATCTTACATGATGCAACCCTTTTGTTCATGTTTTCCTAGGTTATGTGATGAACCGCCTGGCGGTAGTGAAGAACCATCAGGCGACGCGAATTGGAATCACATGTTTTCGTATGTTTTATGTGTTTTCGGAATGCATTGGGTGTTTTGCAGTTTAGGGGACTTTGCTTTTTTTTTTTTTCATAATCAATTGATAATAATTACTTTTTACTTTAATTTGATGATTGGGGTTTGATGAACATGAGGGTTTATTAAGGGTTTGTGAAATGGATGTGAAATTGTGATATGTCATTATCGAATTTGTGTATGATGAGATTATCTACATTAACTGAATATAAGTGTCTGATGAGTATGTGATTGGATTCGATCTATTGGTATTGGGAGGTTGAATCGCAATTTTGGGGGATTTAGGGTTTTTCTGTTGGTGCAAGAAAATATGGAATTTCCAGAATCCTGATGCATCACCTAGAGGTATCGTCAATTGGTGTGAGTTGATTCATGAGTTAAGATCTTAGATTTACATGAAAATTGTAATGGTTTGAGTTGTGGAAATGAAGGTATAGATGGGTATTGTTGGTGATAGTAGATTACTTGCACGTTTTAAAAATATAGGAGCTGGTTGTTTGGAAGCATTTCACTAACTTGTATGATGGTTTTGCAGGAGCAAGGGTCCTTTACAAATGGTTTTGCATGGATGGACTTAAAGGTTGGTCTGTGATATGCTTGATTAAATTACGAGCAGGGAGGTTCGTAATGGAGTTGGGGATACGTGATTGATGTGGGCGGGGAGGTCCATACTCGTTGTACTTTGGTGTGGGGATACGAGCGGGGAGGTTCATATGTTTCATGCTCACACTTGAGACTACTATGAGCGAGGAGGTTCATAGTAGGTGTTCACATATGTTGGACTACGAACAAGTAGGTTCGTAGAGTTGGACTACGGGCAGGAAGGTCCGTAGAGTTGGACCACGAGTGGACAGGTTGGTGGAAGCATGATAATCCCTAAAGACCAAAGTTGTGTGTGGATCTTTCTCATATAAGTTATGAGATTAGGGTGAAATGGTATAAATGAGTCAATGAAATAAGAATGGGCTAAGATAATTTGGGTGGGTGTTAATTTTCATTAATTATGAAATGTGATTGTTTTTCTTTCTCAACTCACCCTTATATCATTAGATAGTATGTGGTCTAGTGGTTGTAGTGGGGGAAATATGTGCAGGATTGGGGTTCCAATCTGATTGGTCAAGTATTGGTTGTTTTTGTAAGTTTTCCTCTTCCCTCCTCTAAGATGTAGGGCCCATGAATTTTTTCCAATTAGTTTTCTCTCTCCTCCCAACTTCATGATATCTTTTCTCATTCATTTGGTTTTTTATTTTTTGAAAATGTTTCTGCCATATATTTATTAGACAAATGTAGATTTATTTTTTATATAATCTTAACTAGAAGATTTAATATACGATTAGATAAGGCCAAGCCTTATAGGTTTTTAGTTTTTAAGAATTAGGATGGGGGAGAAAACAGACAACAAGGGTGTAAGTGGGAGCGATTCCGCAAGTATGGTAGAAAAGAGAAATGTTTCTAGAGAGACCCATAAGGTAGGGGGAAACTGAGTTTGCTTTCTGTTGTTGATTGAAGCTAAATCTTATTTTCGTTTTCCTTGTTTTCTAGGTTCTTGATGAATGAAGCTTGATCTTTTCTCTTTTCTTTCTTCTTTCGTTACATTTTGATTGTTGGATGAATAAGTCCTTGGAGTGGTTTGATGGTGCTGCCAAATTTGTATAGTGAACGCGTTTGGGTTCTTTGTTATGTATGGTGCAACGTTAATGCTTTATTGGTGTAGTTTTTTTGGTTCTTTCACGTCAATGCATGACCCTTGGGTGCAATTTCCTTTTGTTTCACTAGCCTTCCATACCTTGTTTTTGGTGCTTTGTGGAAGACTTGTGTTATGCAGTGAATTCACGTTTCTTTTCTTCTTCTTTGGCATATATTTTCTCTTTCTTTTATGGTTTGACTTTAGCATAATGGTGGGGCTGGGCTTGGTTCTTTTCTTTTGCTTTATATCACATGGTTTGAGTGGTTCAAACTTATATCATGAAAGGGGAAAGGTTACGTGCGGGTAGTGGGTTGTACATTCTCTCACTACTAGGTAAAACACATTTGTTTGACATTTTAAATTGTATATTTTTTACTTGTCGTTGATATTTTAAATTTTTTGGACAATTACGTTTTGAATTACGATATTTAATAAATTAAATTCTTAGTTTTTCTTAAGTACATTTTGGAAAACAATTGTTTTCCGCTAAAAGTATACATTTTTATAACTCCTCGTGACATCTTAAGATTGGAGTGTTACAAGATTTGTTCCAATCAATATTTCTAACAAGTATACAACCTCAGATTACACAAGAACGCATTAAAACATAACAAAGAGTGAACTACTTGGTTTTCTTGAGTTTTTAGAGTGATTCAAAGTGAGTGAGATGAAGGAAGGAGAATTACATATTTGTTTTTATACTGGTTCACTCAATTACAAAGCTACATCTAGTTTATCAGGACAACCTGAGCCTGGTTTCTACTATATTCAAAAGTTTTACAAATTACACATCAAGATTACACTTTTGAACAAAAAAACTTATTCACAAAAACAACAAAACCTGATGGTGACTCTCCCTAGCCAATCATACATGTGTTCTTCAAGCTAATCCCAAGCCAAAAATGCCTTCAAGATCAACCAGGATCTTCAATCAACACGTTGCAGCTGTGTATTGTAGAAAGAGAGTTTTCCAGTGATGAATGACAAGATTTTGCACTCAAAAACTCAGAAACTTAGCTCTACTCTCGAAAATACATCATATATAGTTTGGTTTAAGTGAAATCAATCGATTGAATTTTCCGTACAATCAATTGATTTCACTTCACTTAAGTGAAATTAGTCGATTGAAAAATAATTCAACTGATTGAATACATTTATACTAGAAACTATATACTACAAGCCTTTTAACCTGTTAAAACTCATTTTAACAGATTAAAGGAGACACACTAAGACTAACAAGACATGTAACTTATGTCATATAGCCTACCAACATGATATAACACCTAATCATTACATTTAACACATTATTTCTATATTTAATACACTAGAAACATAATCTTCAAGTGGATCTTCATCAAACACATGTGATCTTCATGCACCTGGCTTTATCAAATCTTTGCTTCAAGCTTGCTTGTGCCAACAAATATGACATATTTGTTCTCCACCCTTTTGTCTCCACATACTTTCCTTCTAATCCTAATTGTTGTTGGATCTTACCATAACAAGATATACTTGTTTTCATTTGAATTGGACACCAGGATAAACTATCGGCTCTGAAACCACCATTAGGAAATTTCAGGAAGATACTCTAGGAAAATTTACCACCACTAAGCTAAGAGTTACCCATATAAGAGATTTGAAATTACCTTCAACAAAACCTTAAGGCTTAATTTTTGTGGGTTTTTCTTTTCTTATATTTTACTCAATTTTCTCATTTATACTTAATGTGAGACTCTAAACTCATACTTCGAGTTCTAATAGTTTCCCCCTTAAGTATGAGTTGGGTTTTACCATAGGTTTCTACCAAAATACGACATACTTGTCCACAACCCATTATCTATACACACTTCCCTTTTGAACCTAACCATTGTTGAGTTTTTAACCAATATAGGGCATACTTGTCACCGTTTGAATCGAGTCATTGAGACAGACCTTCGACTTTTATACCATTCTTGGAAAATTTTAGGAAGATACATTGGTAAGATTTACCACCATTGAGCTAGAAGTTTTCATATAAGATATTGGCATCACCTTCAACATAAAATCTTAAGGCTTAGTGTTTATAGATTTTTTTTTTCTTATATGTTACTCAATTTTCTCATATCTACTTAATGTGGGACATTCAACTTTAAAGAATGTTCCACATCGAGTAAAAATAAGAAAATTGAGTGACATATGAGAAAAGAAAGACTCATAAATACTAAGCCTTAAGGTTTTATGTTGGAGGTGATGTTAAATATCTTATATAAGAAACTCGCACCTCATTGATAGTGAATTTCCCTAATCTATCATACCAGAAATTTCTTAACGTGTATTACATCAGAAATTTAAGATAAAACTATTACTCATATAGTCTTATGATTAGATTATTTGTGTTTAACATATGCTGATTTGGAATATGTATTTGGATTTATTACTAAATTATGGTTTTCTATATATATTGCTTGAGCATTGAGCTATCACTAAAGCGACATTCAAGCAATAACTTGTATTACATGGAAATAGTACTAATGCATATGAATCCAAATGGTCAATGAACTAATATGACTCCTCACTCAAATCATAACTTGAAGTTTTGGAGAAAGAGAGACACAAATAGTCTTGAATTTGAGGTAGAATCTAGAGTTGATGACTTATTATACTAAGTCATATGACTTGTTTTAAGTTCACTAAAACTACAATGATTTGTTCAATTGATATATTCACAAATTAAACAAGAAATGTTTTTCTCTTAAGCGCATTCATATAAGAACATCTTACCTAAGTGACAAATACCTTATTAAATACATGTGTTTAAATTATAAAAGTTTAATATATAATTAATTATGCGTGTAAAAGTATATATATATATATATATATATATATAATCTTATTGATGCCAAATATTTATTATATTGTTTTTATAATAGTACCCAAATGAATCAATATTAAGTAGAAAAAATTATTGTACATAATTAATAATAGCTTATAGAATAATAATCATCTATATGCACACCTAATAACAATATAGGATATTTATGTATTTAGTTTTAAAGGATGTTAAATATTAAGATTATGTATTAATATGATATAGATATATGCAAATAAAAAATTATTTAAATACCCCCTCTTGTAACACCCCATTTAAAATACAACCTTAATTTAAATGAAATGTCACACAGACAGAATGAGAAACAAAGTCATGGAGTATAACGTTACTCCTTATAATATCTAAAGGAATCCAAGAAAAAAGATTTAAGGCACACCATGATGCCATACACAAAATGAAGTAGAGGATTGACAGCAAAACAAATGAATCCCAAGATAGGACGATACATGGGCCTTAGCCCTAAATGAAACTCAGATGAACAACATACAGCCCAGATGGCTACGCAGCGGAATCGCCATCTCCCTGTTGACCACGAGTATTTCTCGCATCTGCTCACACCAATAAATTGATGATCATCGCAAAAGGAGAAAACCAAACACACAGAACATAGTTCATCATACGGTCACACAAGCAGCAAGGGTAAGCTAGAGTAGAAAATAGTTCATCATACGGTCACACACAACTTTCATATTTCAACAAGTATATATATATATATATATATATATATATATATCAACCAATCATGTTATGACTTGCACACAATACACTAGGACTTAGACACGACTCATCTGGATACATATAATTTAGTCGGATTCAGCGGATGCTTGCACTTGTGGTGGATTTCCCTGCTCTACCGAGCTGCTCACCCCCGAACTAAGTGTTACGATGTCTCAACCCCCACACACAAGGTTAGACCTTAATGAGTTTCAGGCCTCCTGCTACTCTCACCACAAGAGTCAGTCCGCTCTATGTGAGACTAACTAACTCCTTAGAGTGTCAGGATGCAACCTTACCTTGAATCCTTACTAAATTATATAGATGGGGCACCACCATAAGCTCCCACTAATAAGGACCATGGAATTACGTCCCGACCACTGAGGCACCACCATAAAGTCTCATATAGAGGCTCATGGAATTACGTCCTAACCACATACGAATCCTATTCCACCAACCAAGTAATACTTATCATGCATATAAATCTCATGCCAACCTTTATAACCAATCCTCATTCATATTCCATGTTAAATCCATACCAACTCATCATTCTCAATCCATGAAACCAACCATACATGCGGCATATCCATATCATGTTAAACTCATCCATCACAGACTATAAATTATCCCATTCATACATAATCACCCAATTCATACTTAAAAAGCAAGATCAGTACAAACATAGAGCCAACATTTGAGAATGAAGAAAGAACAGAGTAAGCCACATCTCTTGCCCAGCTTCTCGCTCAGGCAGAAAGGTCTCGCTTAAGCGAGCTCCTGGCCCTCTGCACTAGCTCGCTTAGGCGAGATCTGCTTGCCTAAGCGAAACATTCCTTCGCTCAAAACGAAGATAGCTCGCCTGGGCGACAGCTCGCACAAAAGGTTTGGGCAAGTCTCTGCCAGTCTCGCTTAGACTAGACAAGCTCGCTTGGGCGAGATTATCAGTTCTTGCCCCTGTTCGTACCTGCAACAGTCACATTTTCACATCCCAACAATAACACAAGGCATTTCACAGTTCAATAACAACATACAAGCCATAAATCATGAAACAAAGGCAAGGCGAGTAAAAAATCGAAGTAAATAAGCAAGCTCTAGCTTCCCTTACCTGAAAAGTGCTAGTCAAGAACTTCGACACTCAAACTGTGGAGCACAGGTAGCTCTAAGAACAGATTCAGAGCTGGAAAAAATAGCGGAATGAGTTTAAAACGAGTTTACTACGAAACCCTAAGATACGAGAGTACACTTGAAAGAAGGGGTATGAGACAGAGCAAGAAATGAGATTGAGCTCACTAGACCAAGATTGGGATTAAACCCTAACAAAGCCTATGTGGAGAACACGAGAGAGTTTGATGGCTGTGTTTTTTGTAAAGTGAAGTAAATAAATAGGATTATGACATATTAGGGTCTGGATTCCCTTTAGGTCACACCTCTCGTTTTATATATAAATAAATTATAACTAATTTTTACTTATTTAGTGAGATTATTTAAAAAGTTTTATTAATTTAGTTGAAATTTGATCTTTAATAACTTTTTTTCATATAAAATTTTAAGAAAATGTAGTTTAATAATTTTTTATGTTCTAAATATAATTAATACAATTAAATATTGTTCTTAATAATCTGATTTAATTTGTCAAATATATTTAAGACAAAACAATATATACCAATATTTATTAAAATTTTAATATATTTTAAGAATTTATATAGATATACTAACGTATACTCACATAAAATTTGGAAAACACAATAAGAAAATCCTAATAATATAATTTGTAACTGCTGAGTGTCATGAACCTGTGTATAACGAGTTATTATATCATTTATACTGAAATCTAAGATCAAAGTATAAAACTCAAACCCTAATGCATCGTCTGGCTGACACATCCCATCACCTGAGTTGAAACTTGAGAACGATTAAATTAAAGAGGCTTCTAACGAGAGGCCCCAAAACCCAAATCCTAATCTGATTCGCTTATGATTATGGCGTCTGAGAGCGCTTCTCGATCGAGTTCCGCTGCCGATTCCTACATTGGGAGCTTGATAAGCTTGACCTCTAAGAGTGAGATCAGATACGAAGGCATTCTCTACAACATCAACACTGAAGAGTCCAGTATTGGGCTTAGAAACGGTATTCTTCTGCTACTCACTTCCTTTTTCTCGACTAATTTCCCTTAATCCTTTCTAGGTTTTGTTCATTTTCAGTTTAATTTGGTTCCTTTGGTTTCAGATCTCTGAAATCTCCGTCTAAATTTTATATTTCTTATGGTTATTTTAATTATTTAATTATGAACTTTTGATAGCTTTTGTGGGCCTTCTGTTGAGAAGCTACACAGGGTCTTTTGATTGTTTTTTCTCCCTGTAGCTTCTGGGGTTGCTTCTTTTACTGATGTGTCTCGGCTAGTTTTGTTGCTTTAATCTATTTCTGTTGTAGTATCTAAATTATTCTTCTGTTAATGTTAGCATGTGACTCTCACTTCAACAGGGAACTAGGTTTGACTTTTGTAATTCTAGGACTTTGTTGTTTGGTGCTTGCTTTTGTTGATTGTACATTTGTCGCATTCCGGAATACCGGAAATCTTAATGATTGATAAATGCAGGGAGTAACTAAAAATTCCTAAGTTGTCAGCCTGTGAGAGTCATGTGCAATGCTAAAAGGAGCGAAATCAGATATTCCAGCACTGTTATATTAATGACACAGCTTCCAAAAACAAAGGCACTGGATTAAAGAGCGAAGATTCATATTTTTCCCTTTCATGTTTGAAGTATTAATGTTAGTGAGAGAATGATAATTGACATACATATCTGTATTCCAGGTTTGTCATTACATTGAGTGATGTGTCGTGTCACAAGCTATTAAGCTGAGCCATTGTGTTGTGTCACACGCTATTAAGCTGAACCATCGTGTTGTGTCACATGCCATTAAGCTGAACCATTGTGTCGTCTCACACGCCATTAAGCTGAACCGTTGTGTCGTGTCACTCGATGTATCGTGTCACATGCTATTAAGCTGAGCTGTTGTGTTGTGTCGCATGTGGCTGGGCCGTTGTGTTGTGCCACACTCCATAGAATTGTTGTGTTGTGCCACACTCCATAGATTTGTTGTGTTGTGCCACACACCAGAAATGTGCCGAGCCACACACCATAGAGTCGTTGTGTCGTGCCACACACCATAGAGCAGTTGTGTCGTGTTGTGCCACACACCAGAAATGTGCCGAGCCACACACCATAGAGTCGTTGTGTCGTGCCACACACCATAGAGCAGTTGTGTCTTGCCAGATACCAAAGAGCAGTTGTGTCATGCCAGATACCAAAGAGCAGTTTTGTCGTGCCACACTCCATGGAGCCATTGTGTCGTGCCACACTCCATGGAGCCGTTGTGTTGTGTCGTGCCACACTCCATGAGCCGTTGTGTCGGGCCACAAGCCATAGAGCCGTGGTGTCGTGCCACACACCATAGAGCCATTTTTGTTGTTTTTGGTATGTTAGACCTCTATTTGAGCCTTGTTTAGCGTCTAGTTTTTTTTCTTGTTTTTATTTATAATAATATAATAAACCAAATAGCAATATTAATAAAAAGTTCAGAATACCGATCTTCCACTATCCTGCTATAGTTTTTTTTTTTTCAGTATTGACATATACATGTAAGAAGATTGAAGTTATAGCTTGTTGACGTACTCCTTCTAAAATAAGTGGATGTAGTGTTTGCTCAAGTATACCTACTTGTTATTTAGGAGTATAAATATTTGTTGGAAGTTGAGGCCATTACTATATGTATGTATAAATATTGGTTGGAAGTTAAACCCATTACTGTTAAAAAGAAAAAAAAGAACAAATTAAGCAAATTTTATGCACTAGTTATAAAGGTTATGTTCTGTGCTTATATTTCAAATTTTCAGAACTGTTGATCAATAGCTTTCAATATTTGCCATATTTTCATGCAACCTTGTGGATTATTGCAGCTTCAAATTTTATCGTCTAAATATGTTATTTATTATCATGGGTTGGATTGGCAGAGTGATGATTCTGTTTTTTGTATTGCAGTGCGATCATTTGGAACAGAAGGAAGGAAAAAGGATGGCCCACAGATTCCTCCTGGTGACAAGGTCTACGAGTATATACTTTTCCGTGGGACTGACATCAAGGTATTATGCATGGAATTATTACAAGTGGTTTTCTATATATTCAAAGTTTTGGTACTTGATTTTATTTGAGTACACATTAGAAACAATGGCATGTCACTTGTGTGTTATTTGTAAAGAAACTGCTTTTGTACAACTTGGTTCTAGAATATATGATGCATATACTGGGAGACGGAATATTTGAAGGCTGATCCTGATTTTCTAATCTATTTTATGAGTGTATATAATTACCTGATAAAGGCTTTGTTTATACTTTGCTGTGTGGATATATACAAAACAGATCAGCTGAGGCATCTGTCTTATTTTTTTTCTGTAGGATTTACAGGTTAAATCTTCTCCACCTGTCCAGCCTACCCCACAAGTCAACAATGACCCAGCTATTATTCAGGTTGATGAAAAAAAATTGTCTGTATATTGAATCAGTTGAATTAATCTTATCCTAATTACATGGAAATGCATTTACAGTCTCACTATCCTCGCCCAGTCACCACATCTACAAGTTTGCCTTCTGCTGTAAGTGGGTCTTTGACTGATCTTGGCTCTCATAACCCCCAGCTTGGACATCCTGGGTCAAATTTTCAAGGGCCCTTGCCTTTGTATCAACCTAACATAGGATCATGGGGAGCTTCTCCAACTGCTCCAAATACAAATGGTGGTAGACTTGCTATGCCAATGTATTGGCAAGGATATTATGGTGCCCCAAACGGGCTTCCTCATTTACACCAACAATCTCTGCTTCAACCTCCACCTGGTTTATCAATGCCTTCATCTATGCAGCAGCCAATGCAGTATCCCAATTTCAGTCCTTTACCTACTGTATCTTCTAATTTGCCAGAATTACCATCGTCTTTGCTACCTGTGAGTACTAGTATCCCTAGTGTGACATCTGCTTCATTGCCTTCAGCACCATCTACTTTGCCTCCTGCACCATCTGCTTTGCCTTCTGCTCCTTCTTCTTTGCCTCCTGCTCCTTCTGCTTTGCCCTCTGCACCTTCTACTTTGCCTCCTACACCTTCTGCTTTGCCTCTTGCACCTTCTGCTTTACCTCATGCATCTTCTGCCTTATCTCCTGTACCCTCTGCAACACTTGCTTCTGAAATTTTACCAGTATCAGTAACAAACAAGGCACCCAATGTTTCAACTTCAGCAGTCAGTTTAGCTGCTAACTTACCATCACTGACTTCCTTGACCAATTCTGGTCCCGATATAAATGCTTTAGTGCCACCAATCTCCAATAAACCAAATGCAATTTCAGGTTCAAATTTGCCCTATCAAACTGTATCCCAGTTGTCTCCTGCTGTTGTTGGATCATCAACTTCTATCCATGCAGAACCATCAGCCCCTTCTCTGATAACCCCTGGTCAATTGATGCAACATGGACCAACTACTGCTTCTTCAACTCAGCCTTCACAAGCATCTCATAAGGATGTTGAAGTGGTTCAAGTATCATCACCATCATCTCCTGAGATATCTCTGCCAGTTTCTGCTGCAATTCAACCACCAATTCTGCCATTGCCAGTAACCTCACGGGCTAGTCACAGGGTATCCTTCTATGATTTATCAATTTATGCATGCAGCACACACACACACACACACACACTTGTGATGGTTTTTCCCATGCCTATATACTTTATACAATATGGTGACATAGTGGAGACTAGAGTCTTGTGATTTAACTGGAGTAATCTTATTATTCAAAGATATTTAGTGTGTTTAGATGACTCTGAATTTGATTGTGCAAAATTGATTTTGGTTAGGGTTATGTTTGAAATCTTAATACATTTGTAATCTTTTATCTAAACTCCAAATTTGTATTAAAACTTAATATAAAATTTTCAACAAATTCAAAAGTTCTATTTTTCACCTTTTATCAAATGTGCTTTTAAATTCAAGCATGGGTTTTCATGCGGAGTTGAGTTTACCGAAGTTGAATGTACATTTTTATCAGTTCAAATGTTGCAAATATGACAATTATGTGGAAATTTGATCTTCCATGTCAAGTCGCACTGGACCCGTCTTTCAAGCTATGCTTTGATAAAATCAGGAATGTAGGACAAATTTTCCCTGTAATTTAGATAACATAGAAGCCCTTTTCCTCCTGACCAACAACTCTTTTTTTCTGTCGCTTTTGCAAAGAATTGGATGTAAGATTTGTTTTGTTTTTTCTGTGGTTTTAATTGGCATTTGCCTTTCATGAATTACAATGATTGATGAACCTTTCATAATGTGTTTGCTATGTGCTTTTATTAAATAATAAAATTAGCACCGAGTGATTAAGACTTGTGATCACAAGTATAAATCTTTTATTGTATTGACTCATCTTATTTACTGTATATTCTTTTGATTGAGAATGACTTCTGACATTTGGTTTCAATTTTTTTTAAGCCCGGTGGTGTTCCTACCCAATCTCATCATGGCTATAGTTACAGAGGACGTGGAAGAGGAAGAGGAGCTGGGGTAATGTTCAATTTACTGTTTCACTATGGCGCATATCAAAAGAAATTGGGATGTATCGGATAATTCAGAGATTTAAAAGTTTTCTTGTTTTGAAGTGGGGTGGGGACTGGTGGTTTGGATTGTTAAAGGGTTGTTAGTTTTTGCCCTCTTTCAAGTAATTGTTACACCATTAAATAGATCTACTAGACAAATTGTCATTTTTAAAATAGTTTCTCTTTTGATAAAGATTAAGGGTGCATTTGGGTAGAGAGCTTAATGAAGCACTTATTCAATAAGTGTTTATCTTGTAACTACTTAGGTATATATGTCAAAGAGGAAGTAGGGTTAAATTATTTGCATGCAAGTTGTAAGCTGTTTTTTTTTTTTTTAAAGTTATTCTAAAGAGTCTACTGAAATTAGCTTAAAAATAGCTTTTGAATATATCATAAACTCTCCCAAACACTTAATGTCATAAGATAACCCAAATAAGCTCTTCCAAATACTCCTTATGATTGTAAGGTTCAGTTGACTTCATGAAAACTTAATTAGTGCTTTGCTGCAGCAGGGTTCGCGCCCAGTCACAAAATTCACTGAAGATTTTGATTTCATGGCAATGAATGAGAAGTTCAATAAGGATGAAGTTTGGGGTCATCTTGGTAAAAATAAGTCTCATTCAAAAGACAAGGATGGGGAAGGAAATGCCTTTGATGAAGATTATCAAGACGAAGACATTGAAGATTTATCAAATTTTGAGGTTAAGGTAATGTATATATAATGCGCAGCTTGATGTGAATTCAGGTTTAACCTAAATGTATTGTATTTGTATCTGGTCTTTCTGTCATGGCTTTGACTATGCTTTTCATGGTTTTTACAGCCTATTTATAACAAGGATGACTTCTTTGATTCACTCTCGTCCAATGTGCATGATAACGCTCCACAGAATGGAAGGACTAGATACTCTGAACAAATAAAGATTGATACTGAGGTATGTTCTTTCTGTCATGGATCTTGTATTTTGGGAACAATATTCAATTCTTTTTCTGATTTGTGGTGTAGACATTTGGTGATTTTGTGAGGCACCGTGGTGGCCGAGGGGGTCGTGGTCCCGGCCGTGGTGGACGTTCCTGGGGTGGTTATTATGGAAGAGGAGGAGGCTATGGGTATTCTGGACGAGGTAGGGGCCGTGGCATGCCCAGTCGCAATGTGTAGGTGGCAGTTAATGTTTAGTGATGGACATGGTGGAGAACAAGAGCGTAGGAAGCCTCCCATTAAAACCCTAGTTATGATAGAGATCATGCTTCGTTGTTGTGCTGCCTGTTATATGTTTGTTTCACAATAAGTAGGACATTTTTTTCCTTGTCATGTTATACCCTCTTGTTACTGCTCTACCAAGTCCCTTGGTTTGGTGGAAATATGTTACACCATTTTATCAAAGCTTATATGATATCAACAAAGCAGAAGTTTAGATTAATACATTGCAGGATTATTGTACTGCATGCAAGCCATGTTTTTTCTATGAAAACTTGTATGATAATAAAATAATATGAAAAGGAAAATATTCCTCACAAGTGAAAATTGATTTATAGTCAAGTTAAAACAATTTTTTAGAAAAATTGTAGATACAAGTTATCTTTAAATTATGAAAGAATTTTACTCAAACAAGCACTTTTAAATAAAATATAGTTTTCACTTTTCATTGTAAGACTAAATTATTTATTCCTACCTTTTTTTTCTTGAGGAAACTAATTAATAGTTATTAGCACCATTATTTGTATTGGCTTTATTATAGTTTTCATTTCTCCATATCATCACAATTATGCCATCAAAACATTACCAGTGTTACACCAATAGTTATTACCCTTGTGATATTTTTATTATTGACACCATATTCATTATTTCAATATTATTCCTAATAATGAGCCATTGACTAGCTACGCCATTTGTAGTCATGTGAAAATATGAGATAAAGTCATTGAGTTAGACAAAAGGAAGTTAGCAATATTCTCACTCTCTTCTCAAGAAGGCATCTAAAGGGAGGAGAACAAAAATTACTTCCCCTTGGAAAAACTTGAAGAAAAAAAATATGAAAAAATGCCTCACCATCTCTCCTAGAAATATGGATTAGATTTAGACATTGGTATTAAATACGTAAACTTCACTCGTACTTTATCCTATAAATGTGTGTATTTAAACAACTTTTAAAGGACTCTGCACATTAAAAGGAGAAACTAGATTAAATACCCTTCTCTGAAAAACTAATAAAATGTTAAAACATCTTATTTTTTAAAGAAAAATTAATTTTTTAAGAAAAAAAAATGGACGAAGAAACTTTAGAAAAGTTTATTTTTTCTTTCCTATTGTTTTCTAACTTATTCTTTGCTTCATCTCCCCTCATTGTTCTCCCCTTTATTCTTTCCTCTCCATCCATTCTTTTTATCAGTGTTTTAAGTCTCGGGTAAGTATTATTGTAGTAAGGATTGAATCGGTGGGTAAAGGATCCAATCAATGTATCAGTGACTGAATAGCATGAATGGACTATATGAACAAATAAAAGAAAATCGCAAATATGATAATGTTGTATTGGAAATGTTCTTGTGGTTTAGTGGTCTGGTGAACATACCTCAGAATGCTGGTGGTGCAAGGTTCGATCGTTGCCTTTTGCTTTTTAATTTCTTTGATTGAATATGTGATGGTTGGTATAAAAGTGAATTTGACAAAAATTATAAATTTTATTATAAATTAAAAGCTTAAATATTATTTTGGTCTAGTTTGTTTAATTTAGTCGTTTTGTTTTTTGCGCATTCAATTAGGTCTATGTTTTCTTAAATTGTGTTCTATTTGATTCTTTTCATGACGTTGTTTAAATTCATAATGGTTAAGTGTACAGGGTGACAATGTTTACATTACATGGACTGTTTTAATTATGACCGTTTGTGTTTTATTTAAATAAATTCCTATTTTAGTTAAATTTTGTCAATTTAGTCTCACTTTCTACTTCATTACATACCCTCAACCTCCACCTCATCATGACCCTCACCATTCATTCCTTTGTCATCCTCATCCCCCATTTCATGATCCTCAAACTCTCACCATTGATGAAGGATTGATCTCAACCAAGGATGAAGGCACAAGCTTAAGAAGACTAAGCATGTTTAGAAAGGAAGTTCACTAATCCTTCATCCCTTTCATTTGTGTTTGTTATTTTTGATTCCCTAAGTTGACTTAGTTGAATCAACTTTAGTTGACTTGTTGACCTTTGACTAGGTTTGACTTGTTGACTATAGTTGACTTGACTTAAGCCAATATGCTAATCTATGTTTATTTGCTTTGTAGGTTAATTAGGAGTAAGAAAGCAATGCTAGGTGGCGCATGGTGATTGGGGAGCATAAATGATGTGGGTGAGAGAGTAAAGCAAAGGTATAAAGCATAAAGTAAAAGGCATAAAACAAGTGTACCTATGTACTTTCGGTCTCCTTTGTTTTTAGCACACTTTGGGCACTTTTTAGAGACATATGAGACACATTCTTTGTCTCCTTTTGTGCTAGAACGAAATTTGCCTTGCACACACCATAGTTGGCTCTTTTGTCTCTCATTTTTGTAACCTTATTTGACCTAGTTTCT
>Ga0214543_1007691_pt1 | contig 18265 bp, 8 predicted proteins | sample CNSS2metaG_FD_160094 | JGI IMG/M metagenome (GOLD analysis project Ga0214543, IMG submission 160094) | Root nodule microbial communities from cowpea collected in UCLA plant growth center, Los Angeles, California, USA - CNSS2 | ecosystem: Host-associated > Plants > Roots > Nodule | place: USA... | reverse complement strand
TTGTTTGTGGTTTGGTTTTTTTTTTTTTTTTTTTTTTTTTTTTTTTTTTATCAACGTCATATGACAAATTTTTCCAATTGAAATTGGTTAAAGAAAAAAAAAATTTGATTAAAATATTTTCTGTTAACATTACAAAATAAATCCTAAAAAAGAATAGCATCATTGTTGATTGTAAAAAAGTAATAACAAACATTGACAAAAAAATGTATGTTAAAAAATAATTCTAAAAAGAAACTACGACAATCAAAATATAAATTTGATAAATACGAAAAATTTTAGATTCTTACTAACTTTAAATTCTCTAAATTTAAAAAATCCAATTACTTTAAGAAAATTCTATAATTTTAATTTTTTTTAAAATATTTTACCAAATAATATATTTTGTTGTAAAATGTTTTAAATTCTAAAAGAAAAAATCACTCTCTTAAAATTTTCTATCTAAATACACTATAAGGTTATAAACAGTGAGATTCACCCAAGTTGACGAGTGTATACATGTGTTTTCCTGTCTAACATTATGTTTGTTTTTTACTGGTTTATTGTGAACCCACCACCAAAATTTGTGCAGATTTTCAACTCGTCTAGAATAGTTTATCATAGCTAATCTGTAATGACAAATGGAAGATTTTTGTTTAGAAAAACCGGAAAAATGATATTGGAATGATAGTTTATGTTACGAATTTAATTATGAATTTAAGTCTTACAAATTAAATATAAATAAATAAGTTAAAAATTATGTAAAAAAACAAGATTTGTAAGTTTATTATAAGATTTTAAATTAGAGATAATATGAATACGTTATATATAATTTTGATTTATATTTATTAAGGTTAAATCTTCCTTATTAATCCCTTAGTTTGAGTTCGTCTTTGGAATATAAAAGCGGTTCCTGTGGATCACCTTGATCTCATGTATATGATTGTTAGGAATTTAAGTATGAATCTAAGTTCCACATTGATCAGAAATGAGAAAATAGAGCCCCATATAAGGATCAAGGTCCATAAACCCATTGTCATAAGGTTTTGGGTTGAGAGTGGTGTCAGTGCCTTATATGGTTAGACTCAGGTCTCATTACAATACTATGAAATCGTGAATGATAAATAATGAAATGATATATTTTAAATTAAGGATCAAGGCCCATAAACATGTTGTCTTAAGGTTTCTCTAACTAGGGATGTCAACAAAATTCAAGAATATATATATATATATATATATATATATATATATATATATATTAGTAAAAAACAGTTTGGCTTAATTTTTTCTAAGTTGCACATCTAGTTTTTTGTCTTCATTCTTCAAACTTCAAGAATTGGTATGTTGTGTTCTTCTAAGTACACTCCTTGACATTCTTCTCTTTTCTTTATTTGAAATTGGGCATATACATCAAATTATATATAGACAATGACGTTTATGGTATGCTTGTTGTCAAATGATGGAATCAAAATAAAAATACTTGGCACGTGACAATTGAGGTTGATTATTTGTTTATTTTGTTTATTTTGTAGGAATCAATTGGAGAAAGTGAACTTTTTGATCAAAACACTAATTAAAAAAATTTAATTATGTTGAATGTCATTTTATGTTTACTTTTATAATTATTTGGACTTTTATGAACTTGAGTTTATTTGAACTTTATTTAAAATTTATGATAATTATGTATTTTATTTTATTTTATTTGAATTTATGATTAAATATTTATTTTTTAAATAATTTTGTAAATACCCGTGGATACTCGTGGATACCCGCGGATATGAAAAAAAAGACAGGTACCTGCATAACGGATACCCGACGAATATGAGTACGGGTACGGGGCATATATTTATCCAGCGGGTAGGGTACGGGAACTACTATTCGTACCCTACCCGCCCCGTTGACATTCCTACTCGATACAGTACTATGAAATCGTGGATGATAAATAACGAAACAATATATTTCAAATTAAACTTTTATATCCTACCTTTAAATTTAAATTAATCTTATAAAATTATCTACATTAAAATATGATTTTAAATCTAATTTAATTTTATGAAATTGGTTATTAAAGTAAGATTTGTTTTTATTATATATTGTAAAGTAGTTTTATTTTCGGTCGACGAAAACTTCTAACATTTACTGACAGTTTCTTATGTATATCATCTCCTATAACTACATCCTCTTTCAAATAATCATTAAATACTATTTACAAAAATATAGAATTAAAACAAATGAAACGTAAAATTACTAAACAAATTTGTTAAAAAGAGATATCTTTCCTATTCTTCATTATCTAATAAAAATAAAAAATAAGAATATTGTAATATTTAAAATAAAGGTGAGTATGGAGGACAAAAATAAAGTAAATATAGATATTTATTCTTGTATAAAAAGGTTGGTGTTAATTTATCATTAATATCATAATAAGTTCCAGGAGTTTATTTAAAGTCCGATCTACGCAAGGCAATGACGTGGGTTGAAATTAAGAGTTTGAAAACATATTAGCTGGAAAACATAAATCCTGCAACAAAAAAAGTTTGAAAATAGGAAGAGAATAATGAAAGTGTAAATAGGCACAACATTGGTTCATTGGCATGGATAATTGTAATTCGGGTTAAATAAGTTTTTCGTCTTCAAGTTTCAGTAAAATTTGGAATTAGTCTTTTTTTAAAAATTTTGACCAATTTAGTCTTTCATCTTTAAATATTTAAAAATGCGTGAATTTAATTATTTTAACTAAATTTTGTTAAGTTTATTTGACATTTCAAACGTATTTCATGATAGTATTTAAATTGTTTACACCGTTTGACACATTTTCGCTTCAATGTTAACCCAAATATTATCATAAAATACGTTTAAAATGTCAAATAAAGCTAACACAATTTGGTAAGAATGACTAAATCCACGTATTTCTAAAGATGAAGGACGAAATTGGTATAAAGTTTCGAAAAGAAACTAATTCCAAAATTCCCTGAAACTTGAGGGACCAAAAACATATTTAACCCATTGTACTCCTGTCAAAATTGGTTGCGAATCGGGCATCTCGGATCGGGTTGGATTAAAAATTTGTTACAAAATTTTAATATAGATTGATTTTTGATCCAGTCTATCTAGAACTCGAATTGAATTCATGATGAGCCGGGTTAGTTCACCAACTCACAAATAAATAGTTACATAAGTATTTTTTGTTAAGTTGGACTTTGCATTTGGGTCATAGATTGTTTTTTTAGCCAATACATAAATAATTTGTATTTTTATGATTTTGGTTTATATTTTGATTGTATTGAAGTTTATATAAATTTTAATTATAATTATAATTTAGTTTTGACTGAAAAAAAATATTTTTTTAATTAAAACCGTGAACTAATTCATTTAATCTATCGGATTGATTTAGTTAGACTATATTTTATTTTTTTCAATTTATTAGTAAATAAACTAGATCGAATTGATTTAATAAATCATCCAGTAATAAATCAAAGTAGCCGGATCGGATTACGACAGCTCTAGATAATTGTCGTGATTGAAGGGAGTTGAGATAAGTGTGGTGCAATCAGATACGAGATCTGTTTAACGTGAGACCAAAAACATTGCCTCAACCTCATAATCTATTTATTTGTCAACCTTGCTATTATTATCCCACCATTTCGACCTTCCCATATAGTCACATCTGTCCAACGGGATAATTAAAGATTAATTAAAGAACTCACCTTTTTAACCAAACTTTTCAACTTAATTTGAATAATGCCCAAGCTTACTAATAAAAACAACTGCCCAACTTTCAACGTGAACCCAGCTTTAGTTATTTTTTCTCGTTGAAAGTTATCAGTAACTTTTAGAAAAAACTATTGAAAATTAATTTTCAGTACTATTCATGATAACAATTCTTTCAACTAAGGGAGGAATTTCATGTGGGAAACTTTTACTCTTATGCACTCTATCTTTGAAGAAAAATAAGAAATAATCATAAACAGTGAAAAAATAGTGAATATTTGCTGGTACCAATTGAAAACATTTTCAAGTACAAAATGAGCTGGTGCATAACATAATACAACTCACCATGGATTTGGATTATGTTTATGGATGGAATTCTCATAACGAGGGTCACATCAAGGTAAGGAGCCAGCAGTATTGAATCTTTGCATGCTGTGAATCATATGTCTATAGATTAGCTTAGCTTTTTTTTCATACAAACAGTAAAAGTTAATTTGCAAGTACTTACACTATTTAATTATATTATACTATATACATTGTAAAATAATTAATTTTCATGATAATGTATTTCATAACACATGTTTAATTTGTGGATACATTTTCTTTTGGATAGTTTTCAATATATGATATAATATACTAATCTTGTTTATGATATTATGATTGTTATTGGTAGTGTTTGTATATTACAAAAATATATATATATATATATATATATATATATATATATATATATATATTATCTTCTTCCAGCATTATATTCATCACATCAAGCTTTCTGAAGTTCCCTTTTGTTTTCTTGACATTTTTGGTTTAAAAGTGATTTACTCCTATGTTGAAAGGGAGCCATTGATCGCACTTTCTAACAAAGCTAGTTTACGATGACGTTTACTGGTCCTATCTCATGTCCTTAAAAACAGATGATGGGTAAATCGTAAAGTTAGCGGTGCTTATCTTTTTCCATCCTCGAATAATGATACATGTCTTATGTAAATTACTGTACAAATCATTAACACGTTAGATTTTTTTTTTTGTCTGTAAGATTTCAGATATCACATCTCACAGAAAATAATTTGTTCATGTATATGTTTTCCTCCATTAATATTGCCACCCTCGAATGTGCTCCCAACACTATTTATAAAGCGACACAACTTGAATTTCCTTTCAAGCAACCTTTATTTTTCTCCAATCATAGCTAAAACTAAATTATGATATGAACTATTGCTCTAGGAATGTTAGTCAAGAAAGGAATATTTTTTTTATAAAAATGACATAAAGTTTATTTTGATATAGCATTTGGTGGAGAATGGTTTAATTTATAAAACGAGGAATGTATAAATTGAATGGTTAACAATAGGAATGGGTGGCATAATTAGCCGTAAGAGGAAAGTTTGAGTTTGGAAAAACTGTAGATGGGGCATAAAGGGTTTGATAATGATATCCAAAGGAGTGAAACAGGAAAACTCACGCGCAGCTTGCAGGTGCATGATTGTGATGTGATGATTGGCCATCATGCATTTTGACTGAGACACGTGTGCTTCTTGTTTGAATGGCACGTGCATAAGCGAAGGGTGGAATGGAATTACATGAGTAAAAATGTTGAGTCACGTGCCTCCCTGGGAGCCCTGCCCAGCTGGGCTGCTCAAAGAACAGTGATTAGTTATCCGACCAGTTGCCAGCTGCACTCAACACTCAATCATATGCTACGCGGGAAATCAGAATTATGGGACAGGTTTTCTTCCTTCACTTCAGACCAGACCACATATGCGAGGTTTGAAACCATTTTGTAAAATATAATGGTGTTTAATTTAATAGAGCGAATTTGGATATTATAACGTAAGTGGAGTGTATAAAGCAGTGTTGGGAAATTGAAGTAGAGTTCCCGAAAGAGTGGGAAATGGGTTTGCGGGGTGAGTGAGTGAGTGAGTGAGTGTTGTGTTGTGTTGGACATTCTCTGGCAGTGGAAAAAGACAAAGACGGCATTCATGATATCGAAGGTGAGGAAGTCCCATTCATCCTTTTTGATATAAAAATCCGTATCCTGAAAAGCAGATCGAAGGGCTTCCATATTCAAGTTTTGGGATTGGAGGAATCTTTTTGCATTCCTCACATCACTTTATTCATCACCAAAAGCTTTTCAAAGAAAGAGTGTGTGTGTGAGAGAGAGAGAGCCAAAGAGGCCACCGAAAAGCATGGATACCTTATCATGAAAGCAAGAAAAAAAGTCCCGATTTGACGGGCCAACCCACACGCACAAACGCATACTTCATCATCCCACCCTTCTCCACACGCGCTCATTCCATTCCACTTAACATTTTAACATCTTTTCACAATAAATTACCATCACTCTACTATCATATTAACATAATAATGTTGTATGATTCAGAAATAACACACATTTAAATAATTAAATAAGACTTTCAGACAGATTTAATGAATGATATAGAACTCAAAGAAAGAACTAGGAATACATGGTTATTGGAATTTTTCCATGATCACTACCTAGTATAATAATTTACTGCGTACGGTGGTATTGTGCTTTTCCTTTAAAATACATTTTAGTTTTACTTTTGATTGGGTGAGTTGCATTGCCTTTTACTTTAATTTATAGGTGGAAATTCTTAAGTCAACTACATCTCATGATTTGGTCTTGGTTTTTGCAGGCAACACCTCATTTCCCACTTCGTCCACTTTACTAAAGTCTCATCCAATCCTCTTCTATATCATCCCCTATCATCCTCTCTTCTCTCCACCATGACCACCAGCATGAAGGTGCATCACTTCACACGTGCATTCTGGGAGCACGAACCCTTCCTCACGCTTGGCTGCAAGCGATTACGCCCTCTTGCTCCCAAGCTTCCCAACCCTTCTCTTCCTTTCGATCTCAAGACCTTCATCAGACCAGAAACTGGTCCCACAAAACCCGTTTCCTCTCTCCACAATAACAAGGATCCACCTTCACCCCAGGCCCAGGTTCGTATTATTATCTAATTATCACTATTATATACCATCATATCCCTTAACCACTCTTCTTTAATTAATTTCATTTTCTCTCCGCCCATCATATCCATGCATTAGGACTATAATTCACGTCCACGTATGCACGTAAAACACACTACTATTTATTTGTTGTTAATTGTTTGGTGGTATGGTTAATGCACAGGTCGAAACGCATCCAGGAGGGACGCGGTGGAATCCGACGCAAGAACAGATTGGTATATTGGAGATGCTGTACAAAGGTGGGACGAGAACCCCAAATGCTCAGCAGATAGAGCAGATCACTGTTCAGTTAGGAAAGTACGGAAAGATCGAAGGGAAGAATGTGTTCTATTGGTTTCAGAATCACAAAGCACGCGAGAGACAAAAGCAGAAGCGTAACAGCCTTGCCTTTTCTCATACGCCTCGAACTCCCACAATTCATACTGTTGTTACTTTAGAGGCAGCAAAGGTAGGTGTATGTGTGCACTAACCTAGTAATGATACCAGATTTTGTTTTCAAAAGTGGAATTAAGTTAATGAATTATATTGCAGGGGGAAGTAGTAGATAGAGAGGAGGAGGAAGGTAGTCCCTACAAAAAGAAGTGTAGGAGATGGGTATTTGATTGTTTGGAAGAGCAAAGCATGTCGTCATCGTCGGTGTGTGAAGAGGAGGAATTCAGAACTCTGGAGCTTTTCCCATTGCACCCGGAAGGAAGATGTGAAGGGGTTTGAGAAATTGACCATTAATTCATGATTTTGCTTTGCTTTAGTTCCAAATCCAACCATGCTGATTGAATGAATGTGGTTTAGTTTGCTTTACTTTTCTTTTTTCTTTGTATTGGGAAAGAAGAAAGACAAAGTTGTCTCTGATCTGTACTCTTCCACTTAATGCTATTCCTGACTTTGGAACCAAACCAAAGCGATTTGTCTCCCTTTATTTGTTGATTTCAGCTACATATGGGTGTGACTTTGAAAACGAGGGATCCTTTTGACTACAGCAACAAATAAATCAAACGAGGCTTTTAGGTTAAAAGGAGAAGCTACGGACGCACAAGTCCACGCACCTACTCCTTCTTAATTCTTCTTCTTCTCCTTCTTCTTCTTAAGTCTAGTTTCAAGATTGAAAAAGCATTAGTGTCCTGTAGCTGAAATCTTAAAAAATAATCATGTTAGATACTCCACTCACCCGTCATAAATCAGACTTTCATAAAGGAGAGGGCACATGAAGTATGAAAGGGTACATTCATATATTTATTTTTTCCCCATTGACATGCAAGTTTCTTTTTACCACATAGTGCCTCGTAGGGCCATCAGAAGCAGACTTAGGAGGGAGAGGGAGACCAGCAATTTGAATTTACAAGTCCCGACCAGTTTCATCACGTGTACTGTGTCTGCATATCGAGAAAAACAACAGCCTTATCCTCTATCTCTAGGATTTCGATCACATTCTCAAACTATACTTTTACAGTTTAGGGAGAGATGAAAAAAGTCTCATACTGAAACAGGCTGTAAATAATGAAAGACCGATGAGATAGTTGCCTTAATAATTTCAGACTTACCATAAGTATTTCTCAAAAAAAATTATCTATATCCTACGATAAATTTTATTATTACCTTAGAAAATACAATGATATTTTTATTTATAGTATATCATGATAATTTAAGAGTTATTGGAATGATGGATAAAAATTTAGTAAAAAATAGATTAAAATATTGTTATCTGAAAAATTAATAAGGAGTTTTAAGATAAGTGGACGAGTGATTGTTTTTAAATAATTTAAGTGTTAATCTTGTTCATTTTTGAAAAGCTAAAAGTAAACAATTTTGTATTCATATAGGTAGATTACCTCTACCCTGAATTGTTTTAGTAAACATATGGCTCTAAATTTAAACATAAAAGAATTATCTATGACATGTTTTGACATAAATTTTAATAATATATATGATTCCATATATATAATATTTATTTTTTATATTAAAAATCAATTCACAATATGTTCGTCTTCTTAAAATTAAATATGGTTTTAGTATTTATATTTAACATCAAATTGAAATTTGGTATTATTTTAAATCTTAATATATTTTAGTATATTTTAAATTTAAGTATATTGATTTTTTTACATGTTAAACAACATTTAAGATTATGTTTGAAGTGAAAAATGTTAAATATAAAAAATTCAAATATCACATGAAACATCGTATGACACGTACAAAATTAATATAATTGGATAAAAAGACTATATTTATTAATTTTTAAAGTTTAAGAACTAAATTATATCAAAATCTTAGACAAAATGTTGAGGTCAAAGTTTTTCGACTATATATATATATATATATATATATATATATATATATATATATATATATTTAATCTTTTTTACTTAATGAATTTCTAATTCACTTTACCTAATTAAATTCTAAAATTTAAAATTTTTCGTTGAAAATTAAATGAATAGACTATATTAATAATCAAAAGTTTAAAGTACCAGCGCTGATGATCTTGATTACTTTCAGAATGAAGATACAATAAATGCAAAATCTAACAAGCAATTATTACTTGTTCTTTGAAGTTATATAAAAATATTTCATATTTCATATATTGCTTGATTAACTCTATATGACTTCCCAAGATTATTTATTTAATCTAGTTCTCAACTATATATTTTCATACAACAATAATTCATAAGTTTTTATTAAATCAAGTTTTTTAAATATTCAGCTTAAACATTTAATTGACTGACACACATTTGTAACTTATTTAAATCCATGATATTTGTTTTAAAGTTACTTAATTATTTTAATATATCATTTCACCACTGAGTGTAAATATAACTACTAAAAATATTAACGAACAAAAAAAAAACAAACTAATTGCTAATATGATTACTAAAATATTAAATAAAAATAAAAATTGAGTCTTGGTGTAGTGCTCAAAGATTTTAAGCTATTTCTTTGCAAAAACATGAAAAATACTATATGAAGTAAAAAAGGTATGTTTAAGAGTAACCGTAAGAGTTACTTTTACTTTAATGATATGTTTTTTGTTGGAGATTATTGACGAGTAGAAATGATAGATAAACTCTTCTATGTGAATATTATTCAAACTCATTTTTATTTTAACAAAAAGGTTTCGTATTAATTATATATGAGTAAATTAGATATGAGTATGAAAAATATTGAATTATTTTAATTAGGTATAAAGATGCCTTCTTATCCAAAAAGTATATTGTATAAGGGAGAAACCTGTCCAATTTTACAAACAAGGAAAATTAATTTGAAATTTAAATCTAGATCTAGCTAAAGTGATATTAATGTTTATCATGCATGGTTCCTTATCCTAAATTTTGTTTGGTTGAGATTCACACGGACCTTAATTGAGCTTAGATAACCTCGCTTTACTCTTGTTAACTTGGTTTTCCAAGGTTATATTTTCCAGTACCTTTTGGACTTGACAGACTCAATCGCAACTTAGCCAAATAGTAATTATTTAAAGAAAAATATAAGTCTTAAATAATTTATAAGTTCAAGAAATAAAATAAATAAATAATTGATTAATTTTTTGAATAAATTAAATATCTTCTAATATATTATGTACCGAATCTTACGTTATACATAAGATTCTGTAAGTGATAAATGTTTAATTTTATTGGAAAGATGGAGAATCTTGGAGGTACAAGTTCGGTTCTTTTACATAGTATAATTATACCTAATAATTACTGAAATGAGCAATTTTTTTTAAAAAATTATCAATATGGAGAATTTGTATCTGATTTATACTATTTCAAAATAATAAGTCATATGTCATGAGTACGACTTTATTATAAATATGATTTCAGATATTAATATTAATAGAACAAAATATTTTATTTTTTATTAAAAAAATAAGTCATGTGTAAGTGAGGACTTGAGACAGGATGTCGTAATTCTCATTGATGACATCTTATATAAATTGTGTTTGTGATGTATGACTCTTTTAAGATGAAGTCTATATCTTCAATATTTTATATTTTTAATTTTTTTAGTTGAAATAATAAATTTAGTTTTTATTATGATAGATGCTTATATTTTTATACTTAATAAGTTGTATTAAAATAATATTAAATAAATAATGAAATATGTATTATTAAAAAAATTAAAGAAGGAAAGAAAAACAATATTATTAAAGAAAAAGAAAAGAAATATTATTAAAAAAATAAATAAAATATATTATAAATGATCATATTATTTTTAAAGTTCTACTTAAACAATTAGATTAGAAAGTAATACATAAAAAACCGAGTAATAATATAGTTGTACTAAAAGATTTATTGATGAGACGATGTTCCACAAGGAAAAGGAAAAGGCAAAGAAAAATCTGGATAAAAAATGAATTGAGATTTTGAATGTTCAGTTCATTTTTTTATGTTATTTGTGGTAGGATTTGAAATTATTTTGTATGTATGGACACATAATGTTTTTAACTTTTGTGATATATGAAAATGTTAGATATATGCACAATAGGCTTAGTATTATGTTGTGTGTATATATAGTAGAGCTGTAAAAATGGGTTGGAACCCGCGAGCCAACCCAGCTCACAAGGTGTCGGGCCGACCGTGTTGGGTTGAATTTTTTTTACAAATTTCAATACAGGTTGATTTTTGACTCGACTCATCTAGAATCCGGTTCTCCCGGGATGGCTCACCAACCTGCAAATAAAAGGATCACACAAGTGTTTCTTATTTTTTTTATTAAGTTGGGTTTTACATTTGGGTCATGTTAATGTTGTTTTATCCAACACATAAATAATTTTTATTTTTTTATTTTGGTTTGTATTTGGATTGTATTAAAGTTTATTTAGATTTTAATTAGAATTACAATTTAGTTTTGACTGAAAAAAAAAAAATAAAAATATTTTTTTTAATTAAGTGAACCTGTGAGCCAACCCGTTTAACCCGCCAACCCGTGGTGGGTCTAGGTTCGAAATTTTTTTACTCGCTAAAAAGTGAGTCGGGTTGGGTTTGCTCACTAAATCATCAACCCGTGGTGGGTCGAGCCGGATCGGACTGGATTACCCGTTTTGACAGTTCTAATATATAGGTTCAGATAACCCAATTATCTCATTAATTTAATATATTTTTGCTTATAAAAAAATGGTCACAAATTTCTTTTTAATTATTTTCTGATAAGATTTTATTTGTTTTTTTTACATATTTGTTTTCTCAATAAAATTCACTTTTTCCAGTAAAAATTCTAACTCTTGATCTCCATTCTACTACACCTTTTAAAGGAAAAAAAAAAACTCATTAATTACTCAATTTCACAACTTTTTTTATCAAATATAGAAAAGTTAATTAAGAGTTCAATAAGTCGCGTAAAAATAACATGACTAGACTTTTTCAATCAAATGAGAGTATACAAACAAAATATTACGTCTTATGGTACACTTAATCATTGATTTAATTTCTGAAGGTTTGGAATCATAAGAATAGTCAGTCAAATTATTCTTCAAAATTATAACATAAAAGGGAGGTTTCTCAACGTGTATTATCCATTAATAACTATTTACATGTCATCTGTGCAATACGAAACTGTCGTATATAAGAATCAGTCCAAAGTTATGGTTGAAAGTCTGAAATCATCGCTTCTTTTTTAGTTTTCTATTCTCTAATAGAAAATGATATATCATATATCAATCAGAAAAAGAAATCATAAAGGAAACATAAATGTTCAGAGGTTCTTGCAAGTGAAATAATATGTATGATTTTGTAAAATAATAAAACTTGTATTTTCTTAAACATGCAGTTAGCGGTCTATTAAGGAGGCTGCAAGACTGAATTTTTCCACATTAGTGCGTTGATGAAACTTGTGGATTTCATGAACATTTTTAATGGTATCATAAGCAAAGTTTCGTTCAAATTAGGCATTGAATGGTTAATTAAATAGAGGAAATGGATACTCTACCCATCATTCTGGATATGATGCAGAAATGTCTTATGAATTATAGGGTTGGATGCATTGCATCTCTTTGCATGTGTGACGCAAAAAGCCATTAATAATGTGGTTAGTCATTTTTTACCAGCCTAATAATTTATTCTGAACTTATAATGAGCCATATATGGACACAGTCAACAAAAATAGTATATTGCATCTTCAACTTTATTTTATTTTTTATGAAGCTAACTTCAACTCATTAGTTACTAATCAATATGGAATCAATTTTCATTACGCAATCTTACAAATTTTGATTCAATGAACGGTAGAAAGCTTTTTATACCGTGTATTTTAATGTCTATGTAAGTTTAAAACAAATTGAAATTTGTAACTATATTTCGTGAACATATTTTTATACTGCCATTTCATTGTATGTAATCACGTAATGAAATAAATTTTATTATTATATTAACAACTTTATAAAATTAGTAATTTAATATGACAGTTTTTAATAATATTTTTTTAAAATTAAGTTTCTCACCAATTCATAATGATATTGTTTCACGGAGTATCATCACTAATGGATTTGGAACGATAGATATTTTGTACTTGTATGAGAAGTATTCTAATCCCTAAATTACTATTATATTTTATATTTTTATTTTTTAAATTGTTATTATTTGTTTAAAATTCTAAGAAGAAATATAACATATGAACTTTCAGTGTAGTCCTTTCTGCTACATTAAGAATCAAGCAGATAAAATAATCGTTTTAGGCTTAAAATATAAAATATTAATTTTTTGTTTTAGGTACTAATATTTTTTATTAAATTAATTATAAAATTATGTTTAAGAAAGAAAAAGGTCTCAAACAATTTTTTATTAAATTAATTATAAAATTATGTTTAAGAAAAAAATGACTTAATTTTCCTAATACTAATATGTCTCTATTAAATTAATTATAATTGTATTTTTAAAAATAAAATTTAATTAAATTATTATTAGAGTGTCTTTGTTTTTCTTTTTAGGATTTTGGTAATCTCATGCTTTTTGTGTAACAATATTTTTAATTTTGTTTTTGGTTATTTTTTTTTCTACTTTGATTTTATTCTATTTGTTAAATTTGTAAAAGATTAAAAATACATTTTTTATGTCTAGTTTTGTTTTTCAGTATTTTTTATTTATCGGTTTTAAGAAATTTTTTATGTATATTTTGACGAGAAGATGAAAATTTTGCTTAGATTGAATATAGAACTATTAATTAGATTAAAGTTCACTATTAAACAAACTCATATTTTCTGTCAATTTTATTTTGAAATTTTTTTCGTATGAAATACTTACAAATTTTGTTGTGAAAAAAAATTTGCAATAAATTGTTACTAATTTTCTTGCAAAATATTTTGTATAAAACACTTTTCGTAACAAATTTTGTAGAAAATACTTGCAATTACTTTCCAATTAAAATTCTTAGAAAAAGTTTTTTCCTGCAAATTATTTTAACAAATTTGCAAGAAAAAATTCATATAATACGAGAATTTCTAGTAGTTTATGGTAGTTATAGATAATGGTGATATAAAATCTCATTTTTAAATTTATTTTAAGTCTTCAAAAATATTTTATACCTTATAGACACAGTTTATAGTGGAATGCCGCCTGCTGCAGACAGATAATCCCGCGGTTTTGATGTGGCAATTTCTTACCTTTTAAGAGGCTCACAACCCGAGCGACCATGTTCCGGTCGTGACACCCAAGTAACCGAACGACCACATTGGTAACGACCCAATTTATCTGTGGATTTTTGTCATAAATATGTCGTACAAGAATCAAATAACTACAAATTAATGTAAAACATGTCAGTAAAAGTTTAAAAAATAATTGGGCCGTGATTATGAAAACCCTAATCACAGACTCATGTCAAACACTATAAATATGACTCCAAGGTAAGTTGCTAAGAACTTTTACTTCGCATTTATTACAACATTATTTACATTCATCTGAACGGACTTGAACTGACTTAAGCATCGGAACATTATCAACAGGTATCCCAATTATCTGGACAACTGAACGAGAGAGAAAGAAAGCAGATCGAACGGGATAAACTAAACTGTAACGAGAAGAGAGTGAAAACAAATTGAGTGTTTTATATAGGTGCTAAATCCCTATATCCGGAACAATTGAATAAAACTCTTTTTTATCATTATGAATTTGAAATTAACAATTCTTATTTCTTCAATTTAATCGAATGTGATATATTTTCCACAGAAATGATAAAAATATTGCGGGGTGCTACCGTTTGTGGAGACAACACGCAATATTAACATAGTATGTGACACCTTATCAGCAAGAAGAGTGTAACGGAGACTGGACTGTCGGGCTTATACCAATAGTTTAGGAAACAAGAGACTGGGCTGTCGGGATTAAACATACTTGTGTGGATTTTCTTGCAGAATATGGGGCATCTTGCTAATTCAAATCCTCCCACCATTGCTCTAGCATGGCCAAATCTGGGTTTTATAAAATTTCTTTATGTTGGTAATGACTTTAAGCCTTAAATGAAATCTTGAGATATAAAAATAAAATGATAATTTTTTTTTATCTTAATGACATTTTTTACATTAGGAATCAAATACAATTATTAAGATATAAATATAAAGATGTCTCACAAATAATATGACTATGTAGGATTTATAATGACTTTTAAAATGAAAATGACTTAAGACAATATTCTTTTACTATATTTGAAGTTTTGATTTTAGATGTTTATTCATGGTCAATTTATTTATTTTATATGACATAAAAATGATCAATGAATTCTCAAATGTTAATTATAATGACTTGAAATATATAACTAATAGAAAAAGCATATGCTCTTTCATTTATCTTCATTAAAAAGAAAATCCCCCATTTGAATTATTTTATTACCAAACTACACAGGAGGAAAAATGCTAAATGATGAGGGTAGTCTGACCTTTCCACAAATTTTCCATTTTCAATTTTTTTTATTCTCAACTGAAAATGTTTTAATATTATATTTTAAATTGGATTATATATATATATATATATATGACAATAATTTTTTATAATAATTTAATAATAGTATATTTCACCAAATAAAATGTATATAATGGATACATGGTAACTTTATTTTCTAATAAGAACTTTCCTATATTTTAATGGATAGAAGTTTTTAACAAAACTATTGTTTCCATCCTCTCATTCTCATAAATATCTAATTGAATATATTCCTACTATTATTTTAATATGTTTTAATTTAAATTAAAAGTTTCTGAATTAATTGAGTATAAATGATATTTAATTTTTTAAATTAGATACACAAACGTAATTTCTCGTTTTATACTTCTTGATCAAGATTAAAACACCTTCAATTTTTATCAGATGATTTAAAAAATTATATTAATTTTTTTCTTAATTTATAATTTATTTTTAAGACATATTTTATTATTTTTACTATTTTCTATTTAAGATTCATTTATTAGTATACTTATTTAATATTTATATAGTTGTAATTTATTTATTGATATTTGTTTTGGAATATTTCAAAGCTACAAACTCCCCGACACTGATGCCATCTGTGTCTTTTGCTTGGAGCATGTCAGAAGCACTTGCTTATTTATACCTAGAGTCAGGACTTCTTGGTTCAAGCTATCTACTTACAACTCAAATCACTGTTGTTTGTGAATTTGAATCATGATCACCCCTGTGGTTCGACGCATTTCAGAATACTTGGTGAAACCACGTGGTTTAACCCAAGTCTCAAACCAAACATGCAATTTAACATCCTGGGATATTGCTATGTTGTCTATGCACTATATCCAGAAAGGTCTGCTATTCAAGAAGCCTGCAACCCTACTTGATGAACATGCTTTCATACAAAATCTGTTGGAGAACCTCAAACACTCTCTTTCTCTTACCCTCTTCCATTTTTATCCATTGTCTGGTCGCCTTGTCACCCACAAAACCCAAAACCCTCCCACTTATACTGTTTCTGTTGATTGTAACAACAGCGATGGAGCTAGATTCATTTATGCAACTCTTGATATGACCATAGCTGATATCCTCTCCCCCATTGATGTCCCACACATTGTTCAATCACTCTTTGACCACCACAAAGCAGTTAACCATGACGGTCACTCCATGCCGCTCTTGTCCATCCAGGTCACTGAACTAGTCGACGGTGTTTTCGTAGGTTGTTCCATGAATCACGCTGTCTGTGATGGCACTTCTTATTGGAATTTCATCAATACATGGTCTCAGATATTCCAAGCTCAACCCCAAGCCGATGAATATGACGTTCCCATTCTGCACCAACCTATTCACAACCGCTGGTTTCCAAGTGATTGCACTCCACCAATCAATCTTCCTTTCAAACATCATAACGAGTTCATCAGCAGGTTTGAAGCACCCTTGCTGAGAGAGAGATTCTTCCACTTTTCAGCAGAGTCTATAGCAAAACTGAAAGCAAGGGCAAACTCAGAGTCCAACGATAGTAATACCTCCAAAATCTCTTCATTCCAGTCATTATCAGCACTGGTGTGGAGATCAATAACTCGTGCATGCTCTCTACCGTATGAACAAAAAACAAGATGTAGGTTAGCTGCAAACAATAGATCAAGAATGGAACCGCCTCTTCCACACGAATACTTTGGAAACTCAATTCATAAGGTGAGTGCAGAAACGAGAGTTGGGGAATTACTTGAGAATGATCTTGGATGGGCTGCATTGAAGTTGCACTCTGCTGTTACAAGGCACAATGACAGAGAGGTGTTGCAATCAGTCCAAGAGTGGTTACAGTCTCCGGTGATCTACCAACTTGGTCAGCCCATGGAGGCGTTCGTTGTGATGATTAGTAGCTCGCCCAGGTTCAACATGTATGGGAATGAGTTTGGAATGGAGAAAGCAGTGGCAGTTAGAAGTGGGTATGCCAATAAATTTCATGGGAAGGTGATATCATATCCAGGACGTGAAGGAGGGGGAAGCATCGATTTGGAACTCTGCCTTTTGCCACATGCAATGTGCTCTCTCGAATCAGATGAGGAGTTTATGAATTCTGTTTCAATTTCCACTACCTTATACTAGCTACTATGCTATAATCTTCACACTGTTTCGTTCCTGAATAAGTCAGATATTACTTGTATGGGTTAAATGATGTCTTATGCTAGTTTGCTAAGTTTCCAGTGTTTCACGTTTCAACGTATGAAATGTGATTATGTGTACGTCGTTTTATGTTAAAATTTCTTGGATTGATGTCTTGCACTAGTTTAATAAGGTTTTCAAGCAAGTGTTTGATAGTTAACAACTCAAATATGATTATTTGTATGTCATTTATGTTAAGTGAAGTGATAATATATAGGCTTTTTTGTATTTAGGGGTCGATTTAAATTCAAATTTGTAAAAATGAGTTTGTTGAATTTTTTTTTGCAAAATAGGGTCAAGTCGTCGTGGCGGAGGACGACATTAAAGGTGAAGTCGTCCTCCACCGTGCCGGTTTCTTTTTTATTTTTTTTTTTCAAAAAGCGAAATCATGCTCTCAGAAGCCGTTTCTATTTATTTTAAAAGTGAAATCGTTCTTGAGCCTGACGACTTCACTTTTTGGTTTTTTTTTTTTTTTCCTTTCGGTTTTTTTTTTTTTTTTTTTTTTTTTTTTATTTTTATATTTTTTTTTTTTTTTTTTA
>Ga0214543_1007689_pt1 | contig 18270 bp, 8 predicted proteins | sample CNSS2metaG_FD_160094 | JGI IMG/M metagenome (GOLD analysis project Ga0214543, IMG submission 160094) | Root nodule microbial communities from cowpea collected in UCLA plant growth center, Los Angeles, California, USA - CNSS2 | ecosystem: Host-associated > Plants > Roots > Nodule | place: USA... | reverse complement strand
AAGAACATGTTTTCATAAATTTAAATAACAAAACCATAACATCAAAAGTTAGCATACATAGGACTCGAACCCAAGTCCTCTCGCACAATCAAAGTGCTCTCAACCACATGAGCTAGCACTTTTCCACATCATACCAACCATAATTTAATGTCATAATTAATAACCCTCCCGTATTTATTAATTAATTATTTATTTAATTAATTAAATTCTACGGGTCTTACAATACTCCCCCCTTTTTAAATTTTTCATCCTCGAAAAAGAGAACTTACCAGTGAAAAGATGAGGATAGGACCGCCTCATGACATTGTCCATCTCCCATGTCATTTCTTGAGTTGCCTCATCCCATAGGACTTTTACGGTTCTGATTTCCTTCCCTCTGAGCTGTTTTGTTTGAGAATCCAAGATTCTCACTGGTTCGGCTCCAATGGTTAAGTCCTCTCGTATCTGCACATCGTCATCCTCCAGGATATGTGTAGGATCGACTATGTATTTTCTCAACTGTGACACATGGAAAACATTATGCAAGTTTCCCAAGTGTGGTGGCAATGCCATCTCGTACGCTGCAGGACCAATCCTCCTCATGATCTGATATGGTCTGATGAATCGAGGTGTCAGCTTCCTCGATTTAAGTGCCCTGTCAATACCTGCAGTAGGGGTAACTCTGAGAAATACGTGGTCCCCTGCCTCAAACTCAAGCGGCCTCCTCCTCTTGTCCGCGTAAGACTTCTGCCTGCTCTGAGTCGCGCGCATTCGATCCTGAATCACTCTCACCTTCTCGGTGGTCTGCTGTAAGAACTCTGGCCCAAGAACCACTGCCTCGCCATCCTGCTGCCAACACAATGGCGTCCTACATCTCCTACCATACAAGGCCTCGTAGGGAGCCATTCCAATACTGGTATGGTAACTGTTATTATACGTGAATTCTACCAACGGCAACACATCACTCCATGTACCCAGATGGTCTAAAACATAGGTTCTCAAAAGGTCCTCTAATGACTGTATAGTCCGCTCAGACTGTCCATCAGTTTGAGGATGATAGGCGGAGCTCATCCTGAGCTGGGTACCCAAAGCGTTCTGCAATGACTGCCAGAACCTCGATGTGAATCTCGGGTCTTTGTCTGACACAATACTCGCTGGTACCCCATGTAATCTAACAATCTCTCGCACATACAAATCTGCCAGCCTATCCATATTCATCTTCTGATTAATCGGCAGAAAATGAGCGCACTTCGTCAACCTGTCTACTATCACCTAGATTGAGTCGTGCCCTCTCACTGATCTCGGTAGGTGAGTGATGAAATCCATGGAAATGCTGTCCCATTTCCATTGTGGAATGTCTAGAGGTTCTAACATACCACCCGGTCGCTGATGTTCTATCTTCTCTTTCTGACACACCAAGCAAGAAGTGACATAATCAGCCACATCCGTCTTCATACCCATCCACCAGAAAGAGGCTTTCAAATCCTTGTACATCTTAGTCATACCCGGGTGTATGCTAAGACGACTCTTATGCCCCTCATCTAGGAGCATCTTCCTCAGAACCCTACTGTTAGGAACACACACTCTCTCCCTGAACCGTAGAATCCCATCTCTGCCCATTCGGAAATCCTTCCTCTTCTCAGTGCCCTACTCACCAATTATCAGCTGCAATTCCTGATCCTTACCCTGTTCCACCCGGAGCTCATCTAGGAACTCATTCGTGATCCTCAACATGCTGCATCGTATCTGTCCAGGCTCCATATCCAGCCCCAGATTCATGTCTCTCAACTGTTCTATCAGCTCCAACTCTCTAATCATCATAGCTGATACATGAATCCTCTTCCTACTCAAGGCGTCTGGTACGACATTAGCTTTACCAGGATGGTATAATAGCTCAAAGTCGTAATCCTTTAAATACTCCATCCAACGCCTCTGTCTCATATTCAACTCTTTTTGATCAAACAAATATTTCAAGCTTTTATGATCGCTGAATACCTGAAACTACGCTCCATACAGGTAATGCCTCCATGTCTTGAGGGCAAACACAACTGCCGCTAACTCCAAGTCGTGTGTCGGGTAATTCTTCTCATGCACCTTCAATTGTCTTGATGCATAAGCTACATGCCGTTTATCCTGCATCAACACACAGCCTAACCCCTGATACGAGGCATCACAGTATACCTCAAATGTTTTAGCTGTGTCAGGGATTGCCAATATCGGTGCGGTGGTCAGTCTTCTCTTCATATTCTCGAAGCAAGCTTCACACTCATCTGTCCACAAGAAGGGCTGGTCCTTTCTCGTAAGTTGTGTAAGAGGACTCACCATCTTGGAAAAACCCTCCACAAACCGTCGATAATACCCTACCAAACCAAGAAAACTCTGCACCTCTGAAACTGTTTGGGGCCTCTCCCACTTCACCACAGTCTCTATCTTTGCCGGATCAACGGCTATTCCTTGGGTTGAGATCACATGGCCCAGGAATTGTACCTCTTCCAACCAGAATTCACATTTCGATAATTTCCCATACAACTGATGCTCCCTGAGAATCCCTAACACTACTCTCAGATGCTCTGCGTGTTCTTCCCTGCTCTTAGAGTAGATCAGAATGTCATCGATGAACACTACTACAAACTGATCTAGGTATGGCCTGAAAATCCTATTCATGTAATCCATGAATATAGCCGGCGCATTGGTCACCCCAAATGGCATCACCACATACTCGTAGTGACCATACCGTGATCGAAAGGCCGTCTTCTGGACATCCTCCGGCCTAACAAGGATCTGATGATATCCAGATCTCAGGTCTATTTTTGAGAACACCACAGCTCCCCTCAACTGATCCAATAGATCATCAATCCTCGGCAACGGGTACTTATTCTTTATTGTTAACTTATTCAGCTGCCGGTAATCAACACATAATCGAGAGCTACCATCTTTCTTTTTCACTAACAGAACCGGTGCTCCCCACGGTGATGCACTCGGACGGATAAACTTCTTCTCAAGCAGATCCTCAATTTGCTTCTTTAACTCGGCTAACTCAGCAGGTGCCATCTTGTACGGTGCCATAGAAACTGGCCCAACACCAGGGATGAGATCAATGGAGAAATCTACATCCCTGCTAGGCGGTAGTTCTGGAATCTCATCCGGAAATACATCTGCGTATTCATCCACTATCGGAATCCTGCTGATCTTCTCGGCCGTGCTCATCTTCTCTGCCTGAGCCACAATCATGCAACATGTAACTCCAGCCTCAATCTCCCTCACCGCCTGTTTAGACGAGATAAGTTCTAACCCCACCGTATCAGGAAACTCTATCTTGCGCTGCCCGCAATCAATGACGACATGGTTACTCGACAACCAATCCATGCCTAGAATCACGTCTAGACCTTCCATCGGCAAACAAATGAGATTCAGCCTGAACCTACGGCCTGCCACCTCCATAGGGCACCCCACGCACATAGAAGTGGTGGATACCTCTTCAGACGCTGGCGTCGAGACTAAAAGCTCGCACCCCAGCTCTCGCATCGTAAGTCCGAGCCTCCTCACACATTCATTAGACACAAATGAATGGGTGGCTCCCGAGTCGAACAACACCACCACCTCGTGGTCATACAACAGACATAGAAATTGTAAAAGGTTACCTGACTGTTTTGCCTCCGTGGTCGTCAAGGCGAACACACGCCCCGGTGCTCTGGGTCGATCTTCTACTGGCCTCTTAGCTGGCACACCACCAGCTGGTCTTCTGTTAGGACACTGACGTGCAAAGTGCCCTGTCTGCTGACATACGTAGCACTTACCAGTGCTACTGCCTCCACCTGTACTGCTGGTAGGTCTAGTACAATCCCTCCTCAAGTGCTCACCGCCACAGTTATAACACTGTAGCCTTCCCCAGGTAGTCGGCGGTCTGCTATAAGGTTTCCTCTGTGGTCTAACATCTGGGGTAGTCCTCTGTTGTTTCCCTCCACTACTCGACCCGGTCTCCAACTGCTCCACAGTCTTGGCCTGCTCGACCAAAACTGGAAACTCTCTAATCCGAAGCGGCACCAGGAAACGACGTAACTCATGTTTTAGTCCGCCCTCGAACTTCCTACACCTCCACTCCTCGGTGACTATTGGAGTGTAGAAACGTGACAGATATTCGAACTTCTCAATGTATGCCGCCACGGTCATGGTCCCCTGCTGAAGAGTAAGGAATTCTGCCTCCCGCACAATCAAAGTGCTCTCAACCACATGAGCTAGCACTTTTCCACATCATACCAACCATAATTTAATGTCATAATTAATACCCCTCCCGTATTTATTAATTAATTATTTATTTAATTAATTAAATTCTACGGGTCTTACAGAATGTCTTGTATGGTTTGCCATCAAATGCCTTGTATGCTTATTGATTTATCTGTTTATAAATTGCTTGCTCATTCACATGTTAAAAATGATTTTTCTCTAGCTTACCATTTTTCTCTATGTTTGTGTTTTTGTAGGGCTTTCCTTTTTGCGATGATCACCAAATATCTTGATGTGAGCAGATGTGGAAATCTCTGGTGGTCACTATGCAGATGGGGATGCTACAATGTAGTCTAGGTTTGTGTTGGATCTGGCTCACTCTTGAACCCATTTGAAGAACCCTTATTCTTTTCTTCGTAATTCATTGATATGTGAACAACCTTTTGGACATTTGTTCCTTTTTAGTTCTGTTTATGACATTGTTTTGTGTTTTAGTATTCCTAATTCAATATATTATGGATAACTAAAATAACTAATCCTTTATACTTTCTATCTCGTGCTCTGTTTATTTATGAATATGTGATGTTTGATTTAATAGAATTATTCTATTTCACAATTAATATAATAAAATAATTAAACATGTAAATATAATAACTATTTGAATTTATTTAATTAAAAATATTAAATTTAAAAATATTTACATGATTAAATATGTTATAAATATATAAATTTTTTAAAATTAACAATAAAAAAAATTATGAACTAACCTTTTGTCGGTTATAAATTTTTCTCGTTGGAATAGTCCGGCCATTCCGTGTTTTTTTGCATACGAATGACCGACCGATTGCGGGTTGCCTTGCCATTGCATAAGAAATATATCACTCATGAATGGGTTTCAAAACCAAAAAGAAGACGGTGATAGGGAGAGTGTACGGTTCTTCTACGGCGGGGGGCACGGTGAATGGGACGGGGTGATAGTGTAGTGTGTGGCTGGGATTATTTGTGTGCATCTTCTACGGGTTTCAGTGGCAGATCATCAACTAATATTTTGGGATACCAAAATTTCTGTTGAATTACTTTTTTCGTTCAAAAATGTCAAGTTTGTTCTCTAATTTTTTTTCTATTCTCAATTTGGTCTTGATTTTTTAAAAATTGATACAATTTGATCATTTAGTTAAATTTCTTGAAGCGCGGAGTAAGGATTTTTTTATCAAAATTGACATTAGGATTATGTGAATTATACCAATAAAGCAAACCATCCTTATTTATAACTTCAATTTTGATAAAAAAAACCTTAATTTGATTCAAGAAATTTAACGAGAAATTACTAAATTGCATCATTTTTTCAAAAATCGGGACCAAATTGAGAATAAAAATAACTGAAGGACTACCAACTTGATATTTTTGAGCGAAAAAATGAATTAAAAGAGTAATTTCAAAATTTTCACACAAACTAATAAAAACATTACATTTACTTTTTTGTGATAATAAAAAATAATAAAATTATAATTATTGTTATTGTTATTATTGCAATTATAAAATTAAATAAAAATAATTTTATAATTTTACTATAATTATATTTCATTTACAGTGATTAAATCTTAAAAGAAAGTTAAATAAAAAAATAGTTAAATTAAATAAATGATTAGTTAAAAGATAATATAAATAAAATAACTATTTTTATTTTAAAATATATTTAAAAGGTAAAATGAAAAAATAAATATGAACAATAAAAAATATATTTTCCTTTGTATAGATATAGATATATAAAAAAATATTAAAATACTAAAAATATTAAAATTTAAAAAAAAAATTATTTAAAATAATATGAAAATTATATAGATGTAAAAAAATTGGGGGGCCATGACCCCTTAGTCACTTCATAGGTCCGCTACTCTACGGTTCCATTCTTAAATTCAAATTTATTTTTCTGCCTTTTTTTTAGCTAAGAATTTCTTCATCAATCTTTATGTATAATTATTGATTTGGTATCTTAACTTTTTTGTTATGTTCAATTTGATACTCATATTTTTTATTTATTCAATTTAGTACCCCAATTATATAAAGAGATTCAATTTGGTCATCTTTTAATTCTTTTAATACTTATGAAATTTTTAATACTTATAAAGAGATTCAATTTGGTCATCTTTTAATACTTATGAAATTTTTAATTCTTTTAAATTCTTTTTTTAATTATTTTTTTTCAAAAAATTTAAAAACTGTCACGTGTCAGTTTATCATCGTGCCACGTGACAGTTTACAATCATGATACGTGGCAGTGGTAATATTTGTTTTCAAGTTAATACCCCAATTTAAATTTTTGGTTCAATTTAGTACTCCAATATCTTAAAATGATCCAATTTCGTCCTCTCCAATTTGAGACCAAATTAGTAAATAAGCTTAATTACAACTTATATATACATGTTACAATAACTTTTCCTAATATATACATCAAATCATTCACCTAAATACTTAAATTATTTTATTTTTTACATTTTAACTTTTATAATTTTTTACACATGAAATTTTTTACACTTTTAAAAAATAAAATAATTTGAATATTTAGGTGTAGTGATTTGATGTATAAATTCAAAACAATTATTTTAACATGTATATATAAGTTATAATTAAATTTAGTTACTAATTTAGTCTCAAATTGGAACGGACGAAATTGGATCATTCTAAAAAATTGGGATACTAAATTGAACCAAAAATTTAAATTGGGTACTAAATTGAAAACAACTATTACCACTACCACGTGTCATGATTGTAAGCTGCCACGTGGCATGAGGATAAACTGACACGTAACAGTTTTTAAATTTTTTGAAAAAATAATAATTTTTTAAAAAAAAATTAAAATTTCATGGCTTGACATGTGTCTTGTACGGGCACGATGTTAACTTCAACTTAACGGAAATGACCAAATTGAATCTCTTTATATAATTGGAGTACTAAATTGAACAAACCAAAAGTATGGATACCAAATTGAACTTAACCAAAAAGTTGAGGTACCAAATAAATAATTATATCAAAAGACAACGATATATGTTTTAACAAACTTTAACAAGATAACTTAGACACAGAAAATAAAATTAAAAATGAATTAAAAAGTAGAGTAAGTTAAATTGAGAGGAAAAATTTGTAGAGGAAGAGTAAATATATTTGTATGGTGAGTGTGTTTGTTTCTGCTATTATTCATTAAAACAAGTTACAGTCTTAAGTTTTCTCTCAGAAATTAATTATTGCCATTTAACTTGACTTTTAAGTTGAATGAGAAATGAGGAAAGGACAAACACTACTAAAAAAAACTTATATTTCCTGTTAATTTTGTTTTGATTTTTTTTAGAAAATACTTACAAATTTTGTTGTAAAAAAATTGCAAGAAATTGCTATCAATTTTCTTGCAAAATATTTTGTATAAAACACTTTTCGCAAAAATTTTGGTAAAAAATACTTGCAAATTTTATAATTTTGTAGGAAATAATTACCCACAAAAGAATTACATACTAATTAAATTTTTTAGAAAAAATGACAGAAAAAAATCTTGTAAATTTTTTTAATAAATTTACAAGAAAATTTTCATGAGAATTTTTAGTATGAAAGATTAGATTGAAAATGATCTTAACGGAGTGTCTGAGGTGGACGAGTGTTTGGACTGTAGCACGATGAAGCTAACATGTTAACAATATTTCAAATCATTTTACTTTTTCATGTTATAATTACATAAGATGATTAAAATCATGGAAGGATGAGTAGTAAACGCATTTTTTTTATCACTTATACATGTTATTTCTGCTTAATGAACGAGTTTAATGTGTTATACATTTTTCCTAAATATGGATGAAAAAGTCTAAGATAACAATGAATCGATATTATATGTTTATCTCCTTTTTTTTTTAATATTTTATCTTTTAAAATTCAGTTTTTTTTTGACTAGATTTTTTTAATGCATTTTCTTGTATTCTTTTGTTTGGAGAACGTAACTAAGAAGATAAAGGAGTATAGAATAATTTGACCTACTTAAGTAGTGTAAAAAAAATCTAGACTTTCTCATGAATAAAGGACAAATTGGCAAGATTTGAACTAAATCGTGCACAAAAAATTTAAATGAGGTCTATATCTTCATTATGTAAAATTCACTTCTTTTGTTATTCACTTCAAAAGTATGTGGAATGTCTTAGTGTATAAACCCTTTTGAAAGTGTGTAATATAGGTAATGAATGACTATATGCCTTTTATAATAATAGTCAGTTATTCACAAACAAATTGTTGTTAGTTTTGATAGAGATGTAATTATAGATGTATATTGATTTTTGAAATATTTAGTTATTTGCGATGTTTAATGTATATTTCTTGTACACTTGGGAGATTTGAATCAAGTGGACCACAATTGGTTTATTTTTGTGTTTATGTTGAAGTAAAAAATTGTTGTTTTGAAAATAATTAGTTTTACTTGAATTGTATAAAATTTTTGAGTTGTTATTTTTTTCAGAATATCTCACAAAGTGATGGATTGTTTGATCAAATGAGGCTTAATCATATGTTGTTAGTTAAAGTGTTTAATTAAAGTGGTGACAGTTAATAGTTAATATAGTAGACGAAAGTCAACCCTCGAGTGTCTCATTCATTGGTCAAGTATGATTTTCAAAGTTCAAACTTCCAAATGGTTTTCAATATCACTGTATGTTTTTATATTTGAAAAATGATATAGTGAGACAGGAAAAATGACAACTTCTCTTACGTGACATTGAGAATTTTATTTTATTTTTTCTTAAATTCCAATGACAAATTTTTTTATTTTTGTATTTCTTTTTCGTTTAAAGACAGAAGGGTTTAGAAGAGAAAATTTTGTGCAAAAGCGTGATTTTGAAACCAATCTTCAATTGCATCTTTTCTAAGTCGTCTTCTTTTTCCTCAACTCGCACTTACTTCTTTATGTCGTTTACTTCCCCAACTCACGCTTCCTCAACTCTCAATCTTCTTCAACCTCTCGACAAAGTATTGAACTCCTATTTCTCTAAAAATCCCTTTGGTTCTTCATTTCCCCTTTGTTGCTGTTGGTGGAAATATTTTCCGTTTACCTAGTGTACAAAAGGTGTGATTGTTCGTCGTTGGTATCAATTTTGGCAGAAATGACCCATTTTTACTGTAGTTTGTAGTGGTGGAAAGTATCTATTTTTATTGTAATTTGTAGTTTGTAGTAGTGTTAGGTCGTGGGTTTAGTCTTTGTCGTCAAAGAAAATTGGGTTCACTTCTTGGAAACTTTGTTGGTGGTAAGTACAATTGATTTGTGTGTTTTTGTTTTTATTAGTAGTTCTGTTTAACGGTGGGTTGAAGAATGATTTTTGTTGGGAATTTATATTTTATTGGTTAGGGTTTCATTTTATGGTTGTTTATGAATTCGTTCTGTCGGGATTTGTTCTCGGATTAAGTTAGTGAGGTTAGTTATTGTAGTCATGTATTTGTGTAATCTTTTGTGTGTTCTACTATTGGCTATTGTAATAGATTAATTCAATGAATATAAATTTTTTTATTCCACTGTCATTTTAGTGTTTGCTGAAAAACGTATTAAACAGGTCAGACACACATGTGCAAGGCAGTGTTGAAATAAGTGTAAACCAATGTTGTGAAGATCGCGATCTAGATTGCAAACTCATACGATCTTGTGAGTTTTTGTCCTCCGAACGAGTTAAAGCGGTCGCCGGATCAGAGCGATCTTCCGAGTTTGGTTGCCGAATCGGAGGATTGGAGGCACGTCGATCTTGTATCGATCTTCCATGGACGACGTTTTAGGGTTCTGTTGTTGTGAGAGTTGTGAATGGGGCAACTAGGTTAGGTTTGATGGCTTTCCCTAATATTAAAAATAGGTTGCTCCATGACTTATTAAAGCTAACCTGGTCCAATTTAAAACTCAACAACACTTTTCCCCCCTTTTAGATAGGTTAGTTTTGCACCTCGTAAGAAGACCAACAAAGACTGACGAACCTCACTCATGTTCACGTGCTTACTGCACTATCTCGTCACTGACGCGGTTGCCGCCATTCTCGACGTCGTCGCCACCCTTCCCGACGCCGTGTGTCTTCTCAACCCACGTCACTCTATTATTTTTCCCTCATTGTTCTACGCATGCTCTGTTTCTTCTCCCTCACGACCCCTGTATTTATTTTCTATTTGAAGAAAAAAAATGGCATCAAGTGGAAGAGGGAATGGAGTTGGGCTGAGGACAAATCCTGCATGGAGTCACTGTATTTCTATTGATGGGAAAACAAGAAAGAATTCCTCCAATTGTTGATAATGATCAAGGTCCTAGAAGAGAAGACATTGATAAAAATGAAGATGCTATGGAGGACAATGATGATTATTCTACTTTTGATATGAAAGAATTCCTTGGATAGTTTGTATTAAACATTAAACAATTTATTAGATGTTTTATGCTTGGCCACACTTATAAAACTATTTTAATTGTTATGAATTCATTTTATGAATTATGTATGAGTTGTTTTTATCATTTATATTTCTTTTAAATGATGTACCTATTTATGAATATATATTTTTTATCTACTCAACTCTTATGAGTCGAGTTCCAATCCTCAAGTTACGAGTTTTCATTCCTCTTACGATCTTCGAGTTTAACAACATTGGTGTAAACTCACTTGATAATTTGAACCTTATCAAACCACATTCTTTTTTAAAAAAAATTTAAACACTTGGACATGGTTCCCTTGTTCTAGAAACTTCATTTGGTTAAGTATAAATGTACCTTTTAATTATAGAAGACATATGAATCAATTTTGGAAGACATGTAAATCAACTCTAGAAGAAATCTGCAATGTGAAATAGAGAGCTATAGCCAGAAAAACTAAGCCTGCACCACTCAAATTAGAAGAGAGGCTAGAAGAAGTGTGAGAGAGGACATGGTGAAGCAGACAGCAAACTTAGGCTGTGCATTATGTGGTGGTTGTGCTCCTGGTGCTCCAGCAATAGAGCTAGACGGGGCTATTTCAGAAGAGGAAGCCAAAGGGGGTTCTGTAACATTAGCATCAATCAGGGAAGGGAGTGGAATAGCTGGTGGTAACGAAGATTTATCTATGAATTGAAAAAGGCCACCTATTTCAACTGGTTTCATGTAATTAGGAGTTCTGTGACCCAAATTTAAGCATCTGTTCCCTGCAGTAGGATGATGGAAATAATATAATTAGTAATCAGAACTGAGACTTCATTGTAGATCTGAATTTAATAGTAGGGATAAACAAAATTAGTGAGGCCTATTTGAGTTGATCAGAGATTGGACTACAGAGATAATTCTTGGTTTTAGTTTTAATTTTGTCATGACTAAATCCATATCACAAATATAAAGGAAATTTCGTACATTAAATATGGAAGAGTACTGGAAGTAAAAGGTGCTTCAAAGCCTAAAGTGATTTAATAGAATATCAAAACCAAATAGTGCTAAAATTGCACCTTTAATGAATTACAAGATCCAAACATAAAAAGAATGAACTTACTTCTGTATCTATCGGCTGTTTTAAGGAAGCCTGTGATGACACCATCAATTCCAGCATCCTGAACAAATGTGTTGATCAGGACAGTTGGATCTGACAAGAAATCCCATGCCTGAGATATGAACTCATTGTGAAATATTTGTACGTAAACTGAGAGATTAGAAGATTTTAACTTTGGCACGGTTTTTGTAGAGGCAGTCAGGAACAATTCATTTGTCAGGTACACAGAGACCTTTCTGATAACCACAGAATGAGCAAATGTTTTGATATCCGAAAGAGCTGAATCATCGATATCACCAACTATCTCATCAATCATGTACACAAGTTCATACTTTGTTTTCTCCTTGAATTTCAGTAGTACATAACTATTAGTGGACTGAATCATAACGTTTGGAGCCCCTGGTTCACTAAAATCTGTTTTTCTCAAAATATCAATGACTGCATCAATCACGCTTAAGTTTTGTTCCCTTGCAAGATATGGTGCATGCTGACAATAGTAGAAAACACCACAATTTCAAATCAAATAATAAGAAAATAAATTTGAAGAAATTCGTTCTCTTATCATTTAACATACTAAGTAAGAACACGCTACTATTATCATTCCTCCAAACTATAATTCCTCACCTGAACACCACAGCCTTATTGTGACCATGCTAAATCACAAGGCCATAACCCCACAAACTTTAATAATTTATTAACTTTAAAGCCCAGATGTGGTTACGGAACTCACAATTAAACTTATTGATTTTATCATTGTTTTTTAAATCACGATAACTATGAAGGAGATAAGGACAATAAAAATTGGAAAATGATATACTAACATCCGATTATTGACAATTTCTCTCACAACCTGACCTGGCACCGTCACTTCCCATATTTTTTTAATCTTTTTTAATTTTTGTGTTGGTTCTTTTGAAAGGAAACAAAAAGTGCGATTGGAAGAGAAAAAGCAAAGAAAGTGTGAGTGCAAACTGATGAATCGAAGAACATCTTGTTCGTCTTCTTCAACCGTGTCGACTTAATGGTTGTTCTTTGTCTTCAAACCCTATTTTTTTAAAAACCCCTCTTCTTCTTCGTCCCAACGGTGTGAATTTTCTAAAAACCTTATTTTTCTAAAAACCTCTCTTCTTCGTCCCACCAGTGTGGGTTTTCTAAAAATCATATTTTTCTAAAAACCCATCTTCTTTTTCATCCCAATGGTGTGGGTTTTCTAAAAATCATATTTTTCTAAAAACCCCTCTTCTTTGTTCTAACGGTGAGGGTTTTCTCATTGGACATGGATTTTTTTTTCTTCGATAACTTCAGTAGTGACACTTTCCTGCCTTGAGTTAATGTGATAAAGGTAAATCTTCATATTCTTATTCTTTGAAGTGAGTCCAAATTTGTCCCTCTTTGTATTTTGGAAAAGGAAAATAAAGGTGTCTATATTTCTTCTTCACTATCACTGTAGTATTTTTGCTTATCCATAACTACATAAGTGCTAATCTGTGGTATACATCTTGAACATGTGTGAAAAAGATGTACAAAACCTATTTCAATCTTCACTCCCTTGATTACTAGTGGGGAGTATATTTTGGTGAGTCAAGGAATGAAATTTTCATAATTTAATCAACAACATATGGATTCATCCCCTTACTATGTGCCAACCTATGACTTAATAAATGCTAACCCAAGTGCAATGCTTTGCAAATGAATTTTTCTTTCTTCAGTAACTGCAATAGTGGCACTTTCATGCCTTGAGTTCATGTGATAAAGTTAAATCTTCATACTCATATTTCTTCAAGTGAGTAGTGAGTCGAGTTGACCCCTCTTTGTTGTTTGGAAAAGGAGGAAATTAAAAGTGTCTTATATTTCTTCTTCACTACCACTGCGCAATATTTTTGCTTACTCATGGCTACATAATTGTTAACCTATGGTATACATTTTGAACATGTGTGAAAAGATGTACAAACCTTATTTCAAGCAAAAATACTACGCAGTGGTAGTGAAGAAGAAATATAGACACTTTTATTTTCTTTTTTCTAAAACACAAAGAGGGGCAAATTTGGATTCACTTGAACGAATAAGAGTATGAAGATTTAACTTTATCACATTAACTCAAGACATGAAAGTGCCACTATTGAAGTTATTGAAGAAAGAAAAATTCATGTGCAAATCATTGCACCTGGGTTAGCATTTATTAAGTCACGGGTTGACACATAGTGAGGGATGAATGCATATGTTGTTAATTAAATTACGAAAATTTCATTCCTTGACTCACCAACATATACTCTCCATTGGTAATGAAGAAAGTGAAGATTGAAATAGGTTAGCAATTATGTAGTCATGGATAAACAAAAATACTGCATAGTGATAGTAAAGAAGAAATATAAGACACCTTTATTTTCCTCCTTTTCCAAACAACAAAGAGGGGCAAACTAGACTCGGATGAAAGAATATGTGTATGAAGATTTAACTTTATCATAAGAACTCAAGGCATGAAAGTGCTACTATTGAAGTTATTGAAGAAAGAAAAAGGTTTAAATACTCGGATGGTAATCCCTTTGGTAAAAGCGTGTCAATCTAGTACCCGCTTTTAAAAAAGTGTTAATTGCATCCCAATTTTTGAAAAAATGCTTCAATTAGGTCCCTTTCAGACGAAGTTGACTAACGCGGTTAACAACGTGCCACGTGTCAGTCTATGGTTTTTTTAATTTTTTGAAAAAAAAAATGCCACATGTTAGGTCCCTATGTGTGACACGTGGCATTGTTAATGTCACGTGACATTGCAATGCCACGTGTTAGTGTCACTATCAGATGTCATTGTGTTGATTTCGATTTAGTTCCCCTATATGTCCTTTTTTTTTCAATTTAGTACCTACTTATGTATATCTTATTCAATTTTGTTCCAATTTTTTTTAGGGTTAAATATGTTTTTGGTCCCTTAACTTGTAGTGAATTTTGGAATTAGTCCATTTCGAAACTTTGGACCAATTTAGTCCTTCATCTCTCGAAATACGTGGATTTAGTCTTTTTAATCAAATTTTGTTAGGTTTATTTGACTTTGGACACATTTAGTCTTGCATTGGGCTGACTCGACCCAGACAAAATTTAATCGTATTTGGCCAAGACGACCGTGACCAAAATTTGGTCGTATTCAGCCAAGTTGGCTCCGGTCAAAATTCGATTGAATTCAATCGAGTCGACCCCAATTAAGATTTGGCCGATTCGGCTCTAACCTAAATTTAGCCATATTCGGTCGAGTAAGTCCCGAACGAAATCTGACTATATTCAACTGAGTCAGCCGTGATTGAAAATTGGCCATATTCAGCCGAGTCAGTCCCGACCGACGAATTTAGTGGAGTCAATCATGACCGAAATTTGACTGATCAGGCCTTGGCCAAAATGTGGTCATATTTGGCCAAGTCGGCTCTGGCCAAAATTTGATCGTATAAGGCAAAATCTTCCCTGGCCGGAATTCGGCTGAATCCAGTCAAGTCGATCTTGTTTAAAATTTTGCCGAGTCGACCCTAGCCCAAATTTGGTCACGTCATCCCCGACCGAAATTCGTTCAAATTTGGCTGAATCGACCCCAGCAAAAATTCGGCCAAGTCGACCCCAGCTAAAATTTGGCCAAATTTGATCAAGTTGAGCTCGACCAAAATTTGATCGGCCTCAACTGAAAGTCAGTTGAGTCCGTCCCATGAAATTTGACCTCGTTGGCTTTGACAAAAAATCTGTCAAATTCTATGGTGTCGGTCCTATGGACAAAAGTTTTAGAAAATTCAATTTAAATTTATCTTATGAAAAATGAATTTTGGATTTTGAAGTTGGATCTAGATTTAAACTTAATCCAAATATTTGAATTTGGATTTAAAAAAAATTCAATCTACTTTTTCTGAAAAAATGTATTTAGATCGAAAATCTAATCCAATTATTTGAATCCAAATAGATGTGAATTGGATCATTAAAAATCCAATCCATGATCATCCTCCTACCAACTATTGCTTGATCCTCTCTTTAATGTTATCTTGTTGTTTACAAGGATGATAAATGCCTCTCAAATGATTTTTTATGGTTTACCATATGGCTTACACAGTTAACTGTGCCTTACTGCATTTCATCACAGATATTACATGTTCACATTATTTATAACCAATGGAACGAATTAAGACTGAATTACTGAAATAATGGCCTGAACAGAACGCACCTCAATGATGATCACAACACCTAATGGGGAAGTACGACCTTGTGTGAAATTCAAGAACTCTGACAATGTTATCAATGATCCTTTGTCGTTAAATTTTGGGTTTCTATACAAATTGTAGCGGCTAAACTGGTTCAGCATCGAGGCTGCAGGAAAAAGGAAGAAAAGAAAAATACAGCCGTCAAATATTTGTGTTTACATTTACGTATATTGATAGGTAAAATATATTCATACAAAAGGAAATGCAACTGAGGGCCAAAAAACTCATGAGATTAGTCTCTCAAGCAGTAACAAATAATTGGGATTCGTCAGATCACGGATAGGTCCATATCCAGCCTTAAATCATACATTTTACATATGAAAACACGAAAACAATTATGATAAGTAAATTTGATTATCCTGTGAAGAGATAGGTCAAAATCCATTTTGTCCTAATTATTCCTAACACATGATTTGCTTCCATTGTGTATTTATATCTCATTAGACATGAACTTTCACTTAATTAAGGTATATGGCATTCACTGTTTGATAAGTCTCTTGTATAAATAACCTGAATGAAGAGTATATGAACATTTGACTTACGCGTCAAGCTTGATATGTCATTCCAAGACAAGTCGAATGCAAATATTCCATCACTAGATTGGATCTCTGGAATAGATTTGCTAAGGTTGCTGAATCTTGACGGAGCAACATTTGTGTTCGGGATAAGATCAATAGATCTAAAGCAAAATGGTATTCCATCCTTTGACATCTGAACAGGACAGTCAAGAACATCCGCACCATCTGAAAAAGCCTTTTCATACGCTAAATCTGTACAAGGAGGATAATCTCCACTGGCTCCATATTTTGAGATGACTAAAGTGTTTACTGAGACATGAACAAAATGAACGTATCTGGTTAGCAATGACGCAATTTACACCAGCATAGAAGTGCATATGTACCAAGCAGGCATAGACTAAACTAAAGAATAAGATCAGTAATAATCATACAAACATTACAAAACATTGATTTTAGGTATTTTTTCTTCCTGCAGCCCCATTATTACTAAATGTACCCCCAACAAAACTACTCTCCTTCGCTCATAACACGCCACAGGAAATCACTTTTCCAAAGTACAAAATGGTAATTTCAAAACTTATTGGGTCTGCAGTTATAAATTATGGGGGTGTAGGAAGAAAAAGCCTGACTTTAACGCACCTTTTTTTGGATCATTGAGGCCCAAGTGAGCAAAGCAGTCTGCATAATAAGAACATAAATCAATTAAAGGGGGAAACTTCATACTCATGTATACACGCATTATGAAGTTAGTCAGGTTAGAATTTTTTTTAGCTACCCAGAATCCCCTTGCTACTAAAATCAAGTACAGAAGTACACACATAGTTATAGAAGATGCGGAAGCATAGTAAATCGATACAGAAAATTTTAGCTTGGAAAAGTAATATAATGGGAAAATGTCTATATTTGGGTTAATGCAATTAGGAAAATGAACACCATGTTTTTTACATGGTCGCCTAAAGTATATAGTTGAAATTTGCCTAAAGAAGATGCCTAAGATAAACTGGACCTGGCTTAAAAGTTGGAATCATAAAAAGAGAGTTGGTAAGGTTATGTGCATACATTTCCAATATATGCAATGGCCAATATAAGTTCATCAAAATGTTGTGCTCAGAAGCCTCTATAGTGCATAGGGCATCAACTCAGTCTCGATGAACAAATACAATCTCTCCGTAGAAGAAAAATGGTAATAGTAGGCAAGATGCAATTAGTTTGTACAAAAAAGGCCATCCTAAAATAAATGGAGAAACGTAACTTAGGGTTTTTTTTTTTTTTTTTTTTTTTAGGGTTCCTTTCACTATAAAATTGTAAAATGGGATTCGTTATTATTTTTTTTATTTAAAATTGGGTCATTAGCTGGGAGGACGACTTCCAGGATAAAGAGGGAGACCGGTTTCACTTTTTTTTTTTAAATTAATGTCAGCTAACGACTTCTATTTAATAGAAAACTGAAATCGTCCTGTAACATGACAACTTCACTTTTAATTTTTTTTTTTACTTTTCAGTTTGTGAGTTTATTTTTTTTTCCTTATTTTATTTTTTAAATATTCAGATTTTTTTTCTTTTACTTTTCAATTTGTCAGTTTTTTGGTTTTAATTATTTGTTTTTTTTTCCTTATTTTATTTTTTAAATATTTCAATTTTTTTTCTTTTTTTAATTTAACAGTTTTGCTTTTTTTTTTCAGTTTTGATAAATTTTTTTATAATTTTTCAGTTTTCGTTATTTGTTTTTTTAAACTTATGAGTTATCAATATTTTTTTATTTTTTTATTTTTTTTTTTTAAATTTTTTTAGATATAAAAATTATATTTATAAAATTAACTT
>Ga0214543_1007688_pt1 | contig 18270 bp, 8 predicted proteins | sample CNSS2metaG_FD_160094 | JGI IMG/M metagenome (GOLD analysis project Ga0214543, IMG submission 160094) | Root nodule microbial communities from cowpea collected in UCLA plant growth center, Los Angeles, California, USA - CNSS2 | ecosystem: Host-associated > Plants > Roots > Nodule | place: USA... | reverse complement strand
GAGTTTTGGCGCGCTATCTTAATAAATTGAAATTTTCCCGCGTTGGGATTCTTACCGAGATGACTATTAATGAATTTATTTCTTTTATTATTTATTTTTAAGTAATATTCCCTAGGGATGTTACAGTCGCCATTGTTGGTGATGGTTTGACGATGGCGGCCGATGGCGTTGTTGGCCGTGTCACCGCCGGTGTTCTGGTTATGGGTCTTGAATAGGGGCAGTGATGGTGCTCTCATGGTGGCCTTTTACTGAAGGAAGAAGATGAAGTTTAAGAGTTAGGTCAATTGTTGCGTTTTGATGATTTTAAGGCAGATTTAATTATTTCTGCACGCACCTCCATAATTTAATTTGTGCAACCCTATTTTTAATTTGGGTTTTGTTTATTTATTTACTTCATGCACTCCCCAATGTAATAACCCCACACCCCTTTTCATTTAGTTTTATTTTACCTTATGTACCTGCGAAGCACACACCCCACTCTTTTAATTTACTTGTTTTAGGCTAGGATGTGTTTACCTTGTGCACCACACATTTCTCTTTATGCACCCAATTTCCATGTGTATAATTTTTCTCATTGCACCCATATATTCACTTATGCACTCCCATTTTCTATTTCCAATTTTACCTTTTTTTCTAATTAAATAAAATATCACATTTCAATGACATTATTTTCAAAAATAATAAAAATATTTTAAATTGAAATAGAAATTAAAATAGTTTTCAAAAATGATAAAAATAAGAACAAATAAAAATTTAAAATTATTTTCTTTATTTTTTCTTTTAGTGTCTAATCGACCATTCGCGTCGCACGAAACTTCCTTTTAAAATAAAAAATTATAAAACTTTTTTGGTGTCTAATCGACCGCTCGCGTCGCACGTCACTCATTTTTTAAAATTATAAAAATTGTTTTCACTAATCGACTCACTCACGTCGCATGACACTCCTTTTCAAAATATAAAAATCATAGAATAGTTTTGGTGTCTCATCGACCGCTCGCGTCGCACGACACTCCTTCTCAAAATATAAAAATTATAGAAATGTTTTAGTGTCTAATCGACCGCTCGTGTCACACGACACTCCCTTTCAAAAATACAAAATATAAAAAAAAAATTGGTGTCAACCCGGCCGCACACATCGCATGACACTTATTTTCAAAAATGTCAAAAGACAATTTTAAATATTAAATTATCTAATCATGTTTTGTCAAGATCTACATGATCCTTGATTCTCTATTATGAATGAAGATACGTATGAGCAAGGCAAGTCCTTGTCAGGTTCACTTACCAAAAATCAAAAGGTTTTTGAAATCATTTTCAAATCATTTTCAAATAATTTTATAAAGAACTATGTAGCCCTAATTTTTTATTTTTAATGAGAATACGTAGGACCAAGGTTTTAACCCTTGTCAGGTCCTTTTTACACAAAATATATATTTGTTAAATTTATTTTGTTATTTTTGGGAAAAATAAATATTATAAAATAAACACATCTCCTTTGCAAATGTAATTAAAGGTACCGCCTTTGGGCGAACGTTGTAAGGTGCTAATACCTTCCCTACTTGTAACCGACTTTTAGACCCTAAATTTGGTTTTCACATACTTTATCTTATTTTAATGGTTTTCCAAAATAAATTATGGTGGCGACTTCTAATCTGTTTTTCCAAACTAATTTCTTTTTATTTCGTCGTCCTGTCGCGATTTAGGTTGCGACAAATTGGTTACTAAAATAGTTTCTATTATGAATTGGTCTCTATATTCGTTACTAACATTAGCTACCTAGGTTTTGGCTACCAAAAGAATTGGTCTCTAATTAGGTAATTAGTTTCTAAATTGGTCTCTAAACATATTTTTTGTCATAAAATTGGTCATTACTTGATAGTTTTCTTGTACACATAAGACATTGATCAATGATTTGAACATACCCTTATGATTTTAGACTAACATATATTCGTATTTAGCCTATAAGGACCACATGCAAGACCCCTGGTTCCCATGCACGCAAAACTTCTCAAACTAACTCTCAAGAAAATGGGTAAAGAGGAACTTACTCTAAAATAAAATATGATTAAATAGACTTGTTGTGTTCTCCACACATGCCCACACGCCCATGTACACACATATAGGGTAAATAGTCTGTTTAACGCAACAAGTATTGACATATTTCATTTTTAATACAATAGAAAAAAAATTCAATCACAATACAAAAATATTAATTTCATTAATTTTGTTTGAAATTATTAATGATTGAGGTGATTGAATATGTGTTTGGTATTTAGTAATTGTCACAATATGTTTATTGAAGAAAAAAAATATTTTTATAAATTTAAAATTCTTAGTAATTCCTTTAAAGTTAATTGCATATTATCGTTAATTTTTCCTTTAATAAATACATATGAAAGTTACTAAATATCAAACACGTGTTCAATTACCTTAACTATTAACGTAGTTCAAACACAATTGATAATATTAAAGATGTTCTACTAAGATTGCATATTTATTTTCTTAATTATTATGTTAAAAAAATATGTAAATATTTATTATATCGATTATTTATTCTTAAATATATATTAACATAGAAAATAAATATGAAATTGATATGACGATTAAGAAAATGTCGTACCTTGTGTTTGGATGAGAGATTTCAACAATTCCAAGAATGTGAAGTACATAGTATATGAATTACTTAAAATTGAATTCTCTTCATTTCCTAAATACTTTGTTTGGATGCAATGATTGAAATATCTTAGATTTCAATTTTCTTGTTTGGATAAAATAATTTAGCTTCTATTTTAAGGTAAACTCAACTCTACCCTTGAGCTCGTGTTGACTTAGCTCAACCTTGGATTTGGGTCTCAACTTTCGATCAAGGTCGACTCCAAAAGATTCAACTTGGACCATCAGGCTCAACTTTTGGTCCGGATTGACTTATCTCGACTTTCAACTAGGATCAACTGATTTCAAATTTTTGTCCATGCTCACTCTGCTCGATCTTCAACCCAAGCCGACTCGACTCAACCTTGAGCCCGGGTCAACTCCGCACAACCTTCGGCTCAGGCTGACTGAGCTCGACTTTCGACCTAGGATGAATCAACTAGACCTGCGATCCTAGTCGAATCGGCTTGATCTTTGGTTCAGACAGACTCGACTCGACCTTCGTCCCAAGAAGACACAACTCAACCTTCGTCTCGGGCCAACTTGGCTCTACCTTTGTCCTGGACCGACTCGACACAAGCTTTGTTCACGGCCAACTCAGCTTGACCTTCGTCCTAAGCCGAATAGGTTGGACCTTTGTCTCGAACCTACTTGGTTGGACCAATGGTTGACTCAGCTCGACCTTCGATCCAGGTCAACTTAGCTCGATATTTGGCCCAGGCTAGCTCATTCCAACCTTCGACACTGGTCGACTTGGCTCAACAATCTTTTGTCTTGACTCTATTGACATGTGAAGCGAAGGTGGTGTGTCTCATGAAGATTTGATGAAGCTTTTTGAACTACTTAGAAGCCATTACCATTGGAATGAAGCCTACATTGATAAAGATAAGGAGATTTAATGGTATTCATGTTGATCAAGTCTGGAACGTGTGCTCTCCACATGGATAAATCATTAAGAAAGAGTACTTGTTGTTTGTAATTCACATTGTAGACCTTGTAGCAATAGTTTGATGTATTTGGTCTTTGTTGTGTTTTTTAATTTGTTGAATGGTTTTTCAATAGGTTAAAATGTGTCTTTTAATCTGTTGAATGATTTTTCAACAGGTTAAAAGGTTGGCTGCATTAGTCTTAAACTATGACTTATTCAATCAGTTGATTTAAGTGAAATCAATCGATTGATTTAGAAATCAACCTATTGAATTTCGTAACAATTTGACTATTAGTGCTGTGATTTTCGAAAGAGAGGTAACTTAATCATTTTTAGCGCGAAACTATTCTGGAAACCTTGGAAATCTCTTTCTTTCGTGATCATTCAAACTGCAGTTGTTGAAGCTTGATCTTGGATCAATTCTTGGAACTTTTGGCTTGTGTTTGATGCTTAGAGAAGGTGGTTTGTGGTAGGCAGGGTTGTGCTACCATTGAGGTTTGATCTTTCTCAAGCTTTGTGTGTGTGCCTGGTGGTTTTCCAGGTCTGCAAGAGGGTCTTTGCAGTGCTGGTGTGATTCTTGTGTGATTCAAGAGTCTTATGTGTGGTTTTCTCCTTTTGCGATGATCATTAGTTTATTTATGTGAGTAGATGCGAGAACTCCCCGTGGTCATCAGGGTGATGAAGATTCCGCTGCTAAGTTCGTCTTGGGTCGGATTCCACTTTTCCGAGTATTGTCTTGCTCCTTGAACATTTATTTTCAATACTGTCGATCTTTTACTTTGTCTTGTTATTGGAATCGTGGTGTGCCTTAGTATTTCATTCTAAGTACCTTGGATATTTGTAAGGAGTGACATTGTACTCCGTAACCTTGCTCTTTATATTATCCTATGTGATGTTTCATTTAATTAAGCTTGTTTATTAAATGGGACGTTACAATGGAGAATAGTTGAAATTAAATGAGCAATTACAAATACTAATTATTAATAACCAAATTCTTGAAAATTAGTCATAAATTCGTATCATTAGATATTACATACACTATTAAAGTAATAAATGATGTTTTTCATTTATTAAAATTATCATTTAGTTCTTAATAAGTTAATAGTCAATTTACTAAGGAAGAAAAAAAGTTGATCCCAGCCTTTTAATATGTTTAATATTTTAAGATTATATGTAATGACTACAGATGGTGTATCGGTAGATAATATTTCCTAGCCCTACACTCCACTATCATACGAGTACCATAAATAGTTGCTTTAATGGTACATATTGACGGATCTTCACCCAATATTTTAGGGTGTCAAAATTTTAGTTGAATTATCCTTTTGATATATTGTTTTGTCCAAAAATATCAAGTTGATCCTCTAATTTTTTTTAATCTAAATTTGGTCCGAATTTTTTAAAAATTGATACAATTTGATCTTTTTCATTAAATTTCTTGAAACAAAACAAGGACTTTTCATCAAAATTGACATAAGGATTATGTCAATTACACCAACAAAAGAATTCACAAATTCAATCTTGATGAAACAACCTTGATCTAATTCAAAAAATTTAACAAAAAGAAAAAATCAAATTGCATTATTTTTTCAAGAATTGGTACCATATTGAGACTAAAAGAAATTGGAAAACCAACTTGATATTTTTGAATAAAAATAAGAACCAAAAGCGTAATTCCATAATTTTTATATAAACTAATAAAAACATTGTATTTATTTTTTAGGTTAAAATACCTTTTTTACCCCAAATTGAATATAAAACATTAACTTTGACATGTGACACGTTGTTGGGTTGACACGTGTACATTTAAATTTTTTAAAAAAACATTAAAAAAGAAATTAAAAAATTAAAAAAAACCAAAAAGTGACATGTGACCGTCACTGTTCATGACTGTAATATCCCGTCAGGATATTACGGATTTAATAATAAATAAAGAAATAATAAACATTTTCATTTAATAATACCTCATTTCCCAAAACGCAGGAAATTTAAAATTCTATTTACTGCCAAATATAATTCCAAAACCATAGTTTATAAAACTAAAATAATAAACAAAATGTCTCATGAGAGTTTACAATTTATTTCCAAAACATAATAAATAAAAAGACTCCTATGCTATCCCCGCTCCATGGCTAAGTCTCAGCAGCACTACTTGCATCAACATCATCTGCTCACGTGTACCGTGCACACGATCATTGCCAAACACAAGCAGATAGGGTGAGCTTAACAGAATAAGCATACAAAAGAGCATACACATATATAACACACATATATATAGGCAACACATTCATCCCATTTGAATTCCAACCCATCTAATTCATTCCACCTGGCCACAACCAGGTTATTCGTGTTCTACATCTTCTAGTGATCACTCCAAGATGACTTGCTGCCAAACCTATCGGCCACAACCGATAGAGCACGTACGGGAAACCATGCCACGGATCATACACCGTAATGCCAGGTGGAGTTCCCAAATACGAACATGGTTCGTAACGTCCCAAGACTACCAAACACATCAGCTCATCACTAAAGAGAGCAATCCATTTGAACCCATTCGTACTGGCCATAACCAGCACACTCACACTGGCCACAACCAGCACACTCACACTGACAACACTCGCCAACCCGAGCTCAACTCAAGGGTTCCTCGTGTTCATTCGCCATCCCGAGCTCAACTCAAGGGACACGTTCCGAGCTCAACTGAAGGAACCAAGCAATCTCACCTTTGAAGCATCACCAAAAGCCTTATAGATCACGCGTGCAGAATCCAACAACTAGGACTTATTGCAGCCAAATCGCCTAGCGGGGGACACATACCACTATGAACGACCAATTTCTGCAACCACCATCTGGTGGGACAGTCCACACCGCCAGGCAGACGTGCTCCAGGAGGCTATTGTTTTCGCCGCTATCGCCTTGAGGGACCTTCCCCTCCGCCTGGCGCCACCTGCTCTAGAACCCCATTGTTTCTTGCTATCGCTTGGTGGTCTCGACTCTGCCACCAGACGCTATACCAGTATCCCTATCTGTACTAGTTTTTAACTTGCATGATAGGTTCCAATCCCCATTCGTTCTTCATGTTCTGTCTAAGAGTTGTGAAGCATACCATTCATAGTCTATACTCCAGAATTTACCATTCATAATCTGTATTAGCACTACTCACTCAATACAATTTCACTTACTTAATCACCCATGTCTCTCAAATCCACTAGAGTATAACTATAGTACCCAACCTTTGACCAAAACATACCCCAATTCCACAATGCTACAGCAGTCCAAGCACTTACTCACGTCATTTAATTATGGGGCCCCAAGTATCTTTCCTCCAATAGCTAACACTATTTTTCCCTTCCTCCTTATTAGCATACGCTATGTTTAGATACTTATCAGTTGGTCAATGTTCATGAAGTTAACACACAACCTAGATAATAATGCGCATATGAACCTATACCACTACTGTGATATTCTATATTTTAGTCCTAATATCTACATAATTAATCTTCCCAACATTAATAATATAATCAACTTTCCCCTAGACTACTCATGCATAAATCACCCTAATTCTAGGTTCATTCATTTTCCTAGCGTTGACTTCATACTAATCTCGCCTCTAGGAATACCATCACCTCCTCTACACCTTCCAGCCACACGAATTGGTTAACCTGCACTGGCGCTTGGTGGATCCGCACGTACCGCCAGGCGGTGCACAACGTTGTGGAATTTTCCCAACACTAACAGCCCCTCGAAGCCACCAAATACTCCCAGCCTCATGCTCTTATGGTTTCCATCCAATTCTTATTCGAAATAAAATTAACGTCCTAAGGACACACAATCTACTAACCTTCATTGCCATTTTCCCGAATCATTAATCCAACCTTTTTCCTTACTACAACAATCCTAGTTTATTTCCAGCCCTGAAAACATACCTCCACTATTCCATTCATTTACACTTCTTATGTTATGAAATCAATTGTCGTTTGACTTCCAACCCTCCTTTAATACATGAGCCTAGCTTTCCCTCCAATCAGAATTAACCCAAAAGCCAAAGCACACTAAAACAAGGAGAAAAAGGTTCGCGTCGCCTGGCAGTTGTTCTTCACCGCCAGGCAGTTCAAGCCAAAACCTAGAAATTGGGTTAACCACCAAGCGTCGCCTAGCAGGTAGAGTAGTGCCGCCAGGCGGTTCCATCTCTGGAACCCAAAACACCACAAAAATAGCATAAGTCGCCTGGCGGCTTTGAATGTCTGCCAGACGGTTTCTGGAAAATTTCCAGAAACACAAAATTCAACGTGACAGTTCAATAACTATACATGTACAGGCCATTCATAAAGCAATTAAACATATCACACATAAGTAGCGAGTTCTAGCTCCCCTAACCTGGTTTTCCTTCGCTTAAAGCTTTGACAATTGCAAAGTTCTCCCTTGAATCACCAAAACCCTCCTTGATTCTTCTCAATTCAGCCCCAAAAACAAAAAAAAAGATATATATATATATATATATATATATATATATAGAAAATCACATAAATAACACATAAATGACATACATAGGACTCGAACCTAAGTCCTCTCACACAAGCAAAGTACTCTCAACGTCATTCAAGTTAGAATTTAATGTCATAATTGTTCTTCCTACCCGCATTTATTAATTAATTATTTAATTAATTAATTAAATTACACGGATCTTACAATGATCATTAATGATTTAAATGGTATTAGCAAAAAAGGACCAAATTGAACAAAATTAATGAAAATTGGATCTATTTGAACACGAAAACAAAATTTACGAAAATTATGACCAAAAATATATTTTAAAATAATTTTTATATGAAAAGAAAGTAATAAAAATATAATTATTATTGTTATTATAATTATAAAATTAAATATAAATAATTTTTATAATTTACTATAATTAATTTTAATTATGATTAAATTTAAAAAAATAATCAAATTAAAAATGGATTAAACTAAACAAATGCTTAAAAGATAATATTAGTAAAATAATTAAGTTTATTTAAAAAATATTTAAAAGATAAAATTAAAAAATAAATGTAAAAAAAAAGACTTTTTCTTATATATAGATATAAATGTATAAAAAAAATATCAAATATATAAAATATATTAAAAATATTAAATTTTTAAAAAATATATATAATTAAATTAAATTATATAAATGTGAAAAAATTTGGGGCGGTGTCTCTTAGTCCTAAAAAAGGACCGTCACTGATGGTACAAGTGACATCCATCCACGTCTTGCCATTTCAACAATTCCAATCTCAATTTTTAGGTAGTTTACGGTCAAAGTTAGCAGACAACAAATGAAAGGACGAGAAAAATCATATTATTATGACTAGTATAGAATTGGTGGTGGATAAAAATCTTCTTTGAATGGAAAATGTTGGAACATATAAATCAACACATTTAATACAAATTGAAAACGTTTAACAAATATATAAATAAGAAGTGTAAATCTAGCGCTCTTGTGCAAGCATAAGGTAATTTAGAAAAATAATCCATTTATTTAAAATATTTTATGCTAAAATGACTTGTTTGAAAATAAAGTAATCAGAATGAAAATTCAAACTTAAAAAATTTTACAAAGTATATTATATAAAAAAAATAGAAAATTTTCAAATACCTTCAAAAATATACGAAATTTGAAATTTCACTCCATTCACGAAAGTTGAGTCAAGTCAACTAAAGGTTAATTGGGTCGAACTAAGCTGAAAATCAAATCGATTTGGTCCAGACTGAAATTTGAGATGAATTGGCCCGAGTCGAAGGTCGAGGTAGGTTGGTCCAAGCAAATGTTGAGTTGGATTGATTGGAGTATAGGTCAAGCCAAGTGGACACAAGCCGAAATTGAGCCGATTTGGCGTATGCCGAAGGTCAAACTGATTTTTGGAATAAACCGAAGATCAAGTAAATTTAGCATAAACTAAAGGTTGAGCAGAGTTAGCCAGGCTAAAGGCTAAAACAAGTCGACCGGGTTAAATGTCGAGACAAGTTAGCCAGGCTAAAGGTCGAGCCGAGCCGGCTCAGGAAAAAAGGTCAAGCTATGTCAAGGCAAAACAAAGATCGAGTCAAGTCGATTTGTAACGAAGATAGAGCCAAGTCGACCCGGATTGAAGGTCTAGCCGAGTAGCCACAAGTCGAAGGACGAGTATGTTAGTTTTGAAATGGTTGAAATGCCAAGAAGGGGGGTTGAATTGGATAGTTAAAAATTTAGGCTGTCTTTAAAAGCTAAAAACTACCTTTAATTGAATCAATTCGATTACCAAGTTAGGATGCAAAACCCACTGGACAATATACTTTCAATCGGTCAAAAATAGAGTTAATCGATTGATTTTACTAAACAGATTTTGTACTGGTATAATCAACCGATTGAAACAGAAAAAAATTCGACTAAAATACTAGGAAAAATGCAGAAATGCAGATTCGAGATTTGAACCAAGAACAATGCACAAGAATTGATGTGACCCCAATAAGGCTTATAGCATTGGGCCAACGCCTAGGCCCATTCCTTTTAATTTCTTTTATTTTCTTTTATTTTTAATTAAATAAAGTTTGTTCTAATTGGGTTGTTTTGTTAAATGCAGCCTTTAAAATCTGTTTGAGATTGAGCCTTTGATGTGCTACAGGCCAGCCAGTATCATTCACGCATGATTCAACTTTAAAATGACATTGGGCTTAAGCCCAATCTGCAATTTCTTCTCAAACCAATGCTTTCAATATCAACATTCATAGTTGGGCCTGCATCCGTCCGTTATTCAACTGCGGCCCAAACTCACTTACGCGTGGCCATACCTTTCTGTTTCTGTAAGTGATCTGCACCTCCACCACGCTGGTCGCAACTTTACTCCAGCAGCAGCATCATGGATCTTCACGCGTGCAACGTCCACACGTATTGGGCTTCCAGCCCAATTACTGTCCGCGTGTGCAGCACATCACCAAACACAACAATGGGTTAAAGCAGCTCATTTCTCTTCATCCCGCGTTGAACCAACATCTAATTCTACATAGCAATTGGGCATGAGCCCAATTCTCCTGTACCTCACGCTACCGCTAGGGTTCTGGACAACAAGCTATCTTCACATTTCACGTTGTCAGCCAAACATCACGCCAACCTTCACAGCGGCTTGGCTTCTTGTCTATAGATCAACATAAGCTTCACACGAACCCTACCCTGTTTTGCGTCTCTACTAAGGGTTCGCACCTTCATGCTTCTATCACGCAACCCTTAACAACCTCGCCTAGGGTTTCCTCACACGAGCTTTTCTTCCCTCCCTTGGACACGCTTGCTTCATGTGTTCCACCCTAGCACCATTAGAGCTTCATGTTTTTTTCCACTTAGCCGTTAGGATAACTTGTTAGAACGACGTTTCCTTTCTTCTTTCCTTCCATTCTCCTGTTGCCTCTCTTCTATAAAGGGGCAAGCCATTGTTTGTAAACACTTAACTGAGATGAATGTTTAAACTTGGTTGAGAACACTCCATTTTCATCTCTACTCAAACCCTAAACCCTAAATTAGGTTTCACCTCGTCGGGTTTACCAATCTAGTGAGAAGCCTGAGAGATTCGAGCATTCACTTCAATAACTAATCTTCCGCTGAATTTTCCAGTCGTTTCCACTGAACAAACAACTGTCGGAGGCCGTCTCTGTCGAACGGAGTACATTTTCGCCGATCAACGGCGCCGATGGCCTCATCAAGTGGTATTCAGAGCCACTCGAACTTGGACCGCGTTGAGATAAGTCTCTTCTTTATCTCTAGTTTTTCTTCTTTAATGTTTGCCTTTCGTCTTGTTCTTGCTCCGCTTGCTTATGGATTTACGTGTTTTTAATCTGTGCTATGGATGTTTTTGTGCTGAAATTGATTCACTGTCTTATTCTAATTTCCTGAATAAATATTGATGATATCATGTCTACCTCTCTGATTCTGTCGTTCAATGTATGTCACAGTTAGGTTTTAATTTCAGTTTTGATTACCTACCTTTAAATTGTATAATCTCGTGGTTTTGTCTTAGTTTTTTTTAATTAATTTTATATGTCCTCAATTCTATAGATGTTGTCCCTGTTTTGTGTGTGTTCAGTGTTGCATCTCTTTTAGTCATTGTTTCATTTGCATAAGTAGGTTCATGTGTTTTGTGGAGTTCCTTAATTGTTATTAGATCATTAGCAATTTTTCTGCAGTGCATTTTCCACTTATTCGTGTTTGATTCGTGCTCTTCATGTTTTATTGATATTTTCCAGTGCTGTTCTAGTTTCATTTGTCATGTTTTTTCACTGTTTCGTCTTTGATTTTGTTAAGTTTTGGTGTTCCTTTTTGCACCTACATCGATCTGTTTGTACTTGCATCTCTTGTTGTTCAGGAAATTCAATTTCTAGCCAATGATTGTTGTTGCAAAACACTATCTCAGTTAGTACAATCTGATTGTGTTAAGAGTTCTGCTGAGGTTTTGGTTTAGCTGATTATTAAAGTTTTTAAAATACTAGAAGTTAATATGACAGTTGCTCCTAGGGATACCAACAGGGGCCATACCTTACTCGCTGGATAAATATCTACTTTGTACTCGTATCCATATCTGTCAGGTATCCGTTATGTGGGTACCCGCATAATTTTTTAATATCCACAGATATCCACGGGTACCTGCGAGTCTTTACAACTAAATAAAAATAAATATTTAATAATATATTTTAATCATAAATTCAAATAAAATATAATACATAACAAAAGTCTAAATAACCCATTTAAATAGTGTTGAATGCTAGTTTACAAAGAAATGATTTTTTTAAACTAATTGATAAAAAATAACTCATTCAAAATCAATATGTTAATATTTTAATCATGTTTTTTTAATTTAAATTACGGTATAGCGGGTACGGATATCCACGAGTACGAATACTATGATACCCGTACCCGCCCCGTTAACATGCGGGTTTTAAAAATATCAGTACCCATTACCCGCGTGTATCCATTTACAATATTCATTTCCTATCCGTTACGGATTTTATCCGCGGATATCCATGGGTACAAATTTTTTTGACATCCCTAGTTGCTCCTGACAAGTGGTAGTGTAACATCCCGACCGAATATTACGGATTTAAATAATAAAATAATGAAGTAAATAATAAAACTTCATTTATTATAACTAATATTCCCAAAATGCGGAAAATTAAAAACTTTTATTACTTTCACAATAAACCAAAATTCATAAGTATAAATAAGATTGTAATTATCCAAAAGTCCAGAATATCCATAATTACAATTTATTTGAAAGCATAAAAAACTTCATAAAAGTTTTGATAAAATCTTCTCCCAAAACTAGCCCCGCTTCGTCTCTAGGTCTCACCAAATCCACCTGCAATAACATCTGCTCCCGTGTACCACGTACACGATCATCGCCAAACACAAGCAGATAGGGTGAGCTAACAAATTACCCCCCCCCCACACACTCACACACACACACACACATATATATATAACATTGCACAGTTATATATATCACACAATCACACCAATACTGTTGCAGTAAAATCGCCTGGCGGGAGACACGTACCGCCAAGCGCTACCTGCTTCCAAACCGCCTAGAAGGTATGGTGAGTCGAACCTTGGCTCACATTCAATAATTAAATTTTGGGAATTTAATATTATTTTTGCGGTTAAAAAATTGTATTTAGTTACATATTACATTGTTGGATATTCTTGAGTTTAATAATGCAACAGTAATTTAATTTAGGTCCTTAAGAGTGTAAATAATGAATATTTTAATTCATTAATTAAGTCCCAAAATAGGAATTTTGGAGAGAAATAGTTCTGGTACTAAATGCACCCCCAATTCTCATGTTTACACCCTTTTTTTTAAATGGATTATCTATTTTTGAACAAAGACATTTCTGGAGTTAACTGCACCCCCTGTTTTCAAGTTTACAACCCCTTCTACAATTGGACTTTATATTTCTTTTCTGCACCCCTTCTTTTTACTAATTTTCACCCCTAATATCACTTAAACTCCAATCCACCAGATTACGCCACGTGGCAATCCTACACTTACTACATTAACCAATTAAAACTTGTCACGTCCTCAATTCCCCACTCATTAAAATAACCACTCACAGTTTGCCACATCATCAATCCTCCACTAACTCAAATCACCAATCAAAACTTGCCACCTCATCACTCTCTCTCTCTCTCCTTCACACAACCAAAACCCTAACCCTAATCTCCTTCCTCTCCATCACTCTGCCGTCCCCAGCATCCTCCATGGCCGCCATGACTACATCCGGCCACTACTGCTCACGTTAGAACGCAGCCTTCCCGTCGCACCATCACCGGAAAACATCGTCACCGTTGCGACACCGTTGGGGTTCGCAATTGCGTCTCCTTCTCTGCGCATCCCGCAGCCACCACCACACCATGACTGCACTCGCAGATCTGGCTGCCACCGCTAAACCGGAATCCATGGCTGGACTTCCTTCGCGCACGAGTTGCCGGAACAACCCTGTGTTCATGAACGCGAATCCATGGTCGTCACGAACTGCGCAGAACTGTCGGAATCCATGGTCGTCGCACCTTCTTCTTCCTCCATCATCACGCGTGATCCGCCATACTCAACGTCGTCCACCACGCGAAACCACTGCAATCGCGCTTGCATCTGCGCCCTTGTCGTGCTCACGTTACAATCACCATGGCTGCACCGGCATCGCAACGAGAATGCTCGCGAGAATTGCAGCGGCCAACGCAGAAAACCGCTGCATCGTCTTCGCGATCCATCTTCTTCGTTCAGCCCGCTGCCACCAACACTGCACCAAGATCGAACCAGCCTTGCCGCCAGTCACCGCGTCGACCACACTATCTCTCGCGCCATCGTTGACATGCATCGCAACCGCGATAAACGAGACGCCGAACGAGTTCTCTATCGAAGAACCAGTGGCCCTAGGCGGCATCTGTGAAACGCCCCTTGCGAGAACCCTCACGGCAAGCAAACCCTAATTTCGGGAAGAGAATTCTGGCTTGAGAGAGAGACTGTTGTGACACGTGGCAGCCTCTCATTGGTCAGTCAATGAGTCAACACTGGTCAACTCTAGGCAAGGATTTGGTCAACAATGGTCCAACAGAATATTTTACACTATGTCTAGCAAGTGGTTCCTCTATAGGAACTCTAAATTGTCTAAAAGAGGAAAGAATCGTCTGGCGGCAGTTCATCGTCGACCAGACAATTTCTGGAAAATTTTCAGAATCACCACTTTAATTGGAATACAATAATTCATACAAAATCATACCAAATTCAGCATACCAATCAGAATTAAATTAATCGACGCATAAAATTACCCTATTTAGCATGCCAATTAAATTAAAATTAAAGTTAACACGTAAAGCTCCCCTAACCTGGTTTTCTTGCTTAAAACGCAAATGCTAGAGTTCCCCCTTTGATCACCAATGGTCTCCTTAGCACCACCTCAATTTAGCTCCTCTAATTCACTTACAATGCTCTCAAAAATCCAGCCTCCAAACCCCTTTATTCTCTCACAATTTGTCTTTTAATGGTGTCTTAATTAACAATAATGAAGGGAAAATGAAAATGACATTAAGATTGATTTTAATTGTCATTCAAAGTCACTTATAGACTGTTTTCGCAGCCTCCCTTGGCTGCTCATACATCTAAGGTTTTCTCCACCCTTTCACCTTCATGCCAAAACTAATTTTAGCAAAAGGAAAGTTTAATTTAGAATTACCAAGGTTCGAACCCATAACCATGCCAATGACAATTTAATATAATTCTATGATTATATTATCGCTCAACATGATCAAGTATATTATTAAAAATAATAATAAATTAAATAACACACAATTGGCATACTTAGGACTCAAACCCAAGTCCTCTCACATAATCAAAGCACTCTCAACCACTTGAGCTAGTACTTTTTCACATCATATAAATCAATAATTAATGCCTTAAAGGCTCCCACTACCCACATTTATTAATTAATTAATTATTTAATTATTTAATTTTCGTGGATCTTACATTCTCCCCACCTTAAGGATTACGTTTCGAAATAGAACGTAAAAGAAAAGTGACTTTGACAGGAGAAGACTTTGTACTTGGTAATTCTATACCATCAAGAATCCATTAAAGTGAAGTAAGAGAAGGGAAAACATTGATTAAAAGAACTTTGCAATGGATTCAAGTAAGTTTTTGAACTCTTCTAATAGTATAATTGTGAGAATCATAATTTCTAAAAGTTCATGTATAATAAAGTAGTTTCTTGATTTATTAGAAAAATGAAACTACATAAAAGATTTTACATTGGTATCAGAGCTAGGTTTAGGAATTTATGATTCTCCATAATAGTTATTTCCCAAATTATTAAACCCTAATTTGAAATTATGGAATTTAGGGGTTTTTTGTTTCTGGAATTTTAATTGTTTCTCGTTGTACCATTTGGATTGCAATATACATTATTTTAATAGCATATAAGGATGCCAAGAAATTTCGCTGTGAATTTAAGTTATGTTTGGTGATTGAAATGCAAATGTGAATTGAAATGTTTTCACTGTTACGAGAATATACATTGGTCTCATTTTGCCAAATGTTTTTAAGTATGCATCTCGCCTTCCTAACGCCAATTTGAAAAGTGCATTCACTGACACAACATAATGGTTTGCGTTATGGAATATTACTTGTTATTGCGAGTTTAATTGGATGAAGCGAAAGCCGTATTAATTGGTAAGTTGCTATTTTAATAGAAATTTATTTGGAAGTTGAATTGCAAATTAAAGTTTTGAATTAAGAAAAGAAGGGTTCACTATTACGTAATGGTGACTATGAACATGGTATTTAATTTAGGAATTAATTGTATGGTAAATTTGTAATCACCAAAATGATGAAATTTTACGTTTTAATTAATTTAAAAGTAAAGTTGAATTATGGTAATTACCCATGAAATAAAGGATACCAAATTATGGATATATTAATTGGTTTATGGGTTTATTGAAAGTTATTATTATAAGGCATATATGGATTACCCAAAGGTGAACCATTGCTTATAATGATATTAAAGTGAGACATACATTTGATATACTTAGTAAATATGTTTGCATATCAAAAGATAGCATACATGTAGACTTGAGTATGATTGATTGTCTATTAAAGTACTTCTTTTTTATCATCTTAATTGTATGATACTAGTTTTTTGACCCGTGCAATGCACGAGATTATTTTTAATAATTATCTTAAATTATTAAATTAGGAAAAGTTCAATAACCATTTATTATAAACAATTATATTGTAATATAACAAAGTTCAATATCCATAATTGATGAAGTACACAACTATATTGTCATATAACAAAGTTCAATGACCATAATTCATCAACATTACAAAATTATTGTTAATCTAATCACAACAAGAACCATTCACGAATACTTCAACATTTGATTCGATGAAATCATTGTCTACTTGAAAGGCAACAATATTTCCTTCTTTTAATTCATTTTCAAAACAAAATAGCCTCCAACCTTGACCAATCTTTGTTGAACTTCGTTGTTTGTTGGATATTAGTATTTTGCAATTCACTATAGTTTTAGGCCCTATAAGAAAGACGTCTTCTACCTTCACCTCCCGAATAAAGTTGGCAAATTTTGATGGCAAATCCTACATGATTAAAACGTTTATTGTTAGTATAAGTATTTCAATTTAATTATAGTAATAAGCATAATAATAAATAAGAAGGAATATACCAAGTGACTTGCTTTGCTTTGATACTTTGACAATTTCACTGAAAATATAGATCTTGTATTTTGATGAGTAATACGGTTCATAAATGTTGTCCAACTTGTTCGTGTACATCCACCTTTAAACACTGTTAGGTGAAATAAACAATTTCCCAAATACTGAAACTGGATGTGAGAATCACTTTGAATTTGATACAAATTTCTCATATTAAACCAACCTTCAGTGATCCTTGGGTTATCTGAATCCATGTTATAGGTAATTGTTGTGCTCATACCATTTACATCTACCAAGTGCCACTGTGGGCCTAATTCGTGTGCATAACTAACAACAAAGTGTTGATCAACAAACAAAAATGGCTACAAAATAATGAGGACACTAAATTATTTTCAAACAATAAAGACATTATCAATATTTTTTCTACAAGAACAGAATGAAAAACAAAACATATATAAGTTGTCAACAGACTTATATAGCAACAAAAAATATATCTATTTATAAACAGACGTTGATAAAAATTGAATTCAGAATTAATAATTCATTTCAAAAATAAATAGAAAAAAATAAAAAAATGAAAAAATTCTGAACATTGAAATCTTTAGATATATATGAAAGTGTAGTACATACGTTATGAATACAGAACACTGCGAACCACATAGAACAGAAAATCTCAATGCATGGTAATAGATCTAAATTTGTATTTGTGTTAAAATTTAAGACATACCTTAGAGAATATGTAGATGGTGTTGAACTTCCAAAGTATTGTTCTCTGATCTTGGGTTTGCTCCATTTCCAATTTTGTAATTGTAGAGAAATGGAGGTTCAAATGTAGTGTTGAGTGAAGGATGTGTATGAAATGGTAAAGTGAAAGTTGTGAAGGAATGGGAAAGTTTAAGTCAGAATAGAGAACATTATCACGTGCAAACAGTGACAACAAATTTAAAATTGTTATTGTTCACT